>Ga0209709_10000564_pt1 | contig 35664 bp, 32 predicted proteins | sample ArcticOcean_MG_C_2_FD_187435 | JGI IMG/M metagenome (GOLD analysis project Ga0209709, IMG submission 187435) | Marine microbial communities from western Arctic Ocean - ArcticOcean_MG_CB4_136 (SPAdes) (version 2) | ecosystem: Environmental > Aquatic > Marine > Oceanic | place: Arctic Ocean... | reverse complement strand
GAAGCTAACCCGGATCATGAAATTTCTAAAATATATTTAGACTTTGCTAAAAAGATTAAATCAACTTATCTTTAAGATCAAAAGCAGTCATTAGTTCATTCCATTCTCTTTTGGATAAACCAGCACTATCAGGATTGATGTCTTCACCTTTAATAAGTTTTTGGATTATAACTTTTCCTTTTGCAGAAACTTCCGTGCCTCCAACTCTATAATCCATAAATGCATCATAAGTTATCGGAACCCATTTTTTAACAGTATCTAGCATAATGTCTGCATACACTCTTATTTCGTATTGAGCATGACTATCAGCTCTAAGTCTTAAAAAATTCATCAAATTTAATAAATCAGTTTTCCAATACCACTGTGTGTATGTGTTTAAAGTTAAATTCATTCTTGCAAGTTCTCTTGCTAAACCTTTTTTATTTTCGTCAATAACTGAACCATCAAATCTCTCATTCAACATCATCTCATAATTATCATAAGTTCTATCGGCATCATTTTTTAAAAGTTCTAAAACTTCTTTTGCTTGTTCACCTTCAATAACATCGCCTCTTCCCTGTCTGTTACTTGAGGACTGTGCTGCTAGATTTTCTGCTGATGGTAAATAAAATTCTTTATCTAAAATAGAATACCTTGCTGAGTACTCATTAACATTTGCTGTTCTATGTCTAATCCATTGACGAGCAATAAAAATTGGAAGCTTAACATGATATTTAATCTCACACATTTCAAATGGAGTGCTGTGCCAGTGTCTCATTAAATATTTAATTAGACCTGCGTCTGTTGAAACCTTTTTAGTACCCTTTCCGTAAGAAACTCTTGCTGATTGAACAATTGATGTATCGTCACCCATGTAATCTACAACTCTTACAAAACCATGGTCTAGGGCAGGCATTGCTTCATAAAGAATATTTTCGAGAGCAGGTGCCGTAACTCTTTTCGTTTGATTTTGTTGAGACTGTTGGTCTTTAATTTCTTGTGCTTGTTCTGTAGTTAATTTCATGGTTTTATTGAATTTCTTTTTTTATTGAATCTCTTTCAAATGCTTTTATATTAATACTGTTGGCTTGCCAACTACGACGATAAACGAATTTCGTAATAACCATTACGGACGTGGGGGCAGTACCCACCACCTCCACCATTACAACTTATGGGGGTGAAACAGGATCGACGGGTGACTAAAGGCTATTCTTTCGTTCGGGATTGTTCCACCGTGACGGGCTAAACTTTAAATGCTAACGAAAGTTACGCTATTGCTGCATAATTAACTTAGGTTAATTATAGAAGCACGGTCTGGGGCACCGGGTAACAGAACGCCCCTTATTAATTAAAACATTATATTTCCCAATAACTTTTTTTGAAAAATCTCAATGAAGTTTCAATGAAGTTTCAATGAAGTCAAAAAACAATATTAAGACGCTGGAGAGGTCTAAAAAAGATTTACGATAGAATGTACTCAAAGACTAAATACTTAAAAATACACACACTCTATGACTTAAGAACAATTAGAATACTATTGAGTTTAAAGTCTGGCGTAAATTAAAAACATCATAAGTATAAATAAGTATAGATAAGTACAATTTATTAAATGATTAAAAAAAGCGTATGGCGTTGTGATTAAAGACAACAATATATCGGTTTAAAAAAAAACTTAAGAAATCGCTAACGGCAATCTTAAGGAAACAGGAAAATCTAAACTTGTAAAGTGTTCTTTATAGGATTCGTATAACTATGTTTAAACAAAACCTTATTAGAGAAATAATAAAATATAATAAATTAGATAAAGACCTAATAGTAGTCGCTAATACTTACCAAAATATATCTAATGAAGAACTAATTAAGAAACTAGAGTTATTGAATGCCTTTGTTAATAAAAAGTTGTTCAGATACTTTCAGAAATATCCAGATAAGAGAGTTATGTTTATCTGTAATATTGAAAGAGTAAGAAACAACACTCATAGTCATATACTATTAAGAATACCGAAAGAATACGACAGAAACTATGTACTAAAGTTAATGTCAGATTATTTCAGGAAACTTGGTGACAGATTTATCTTGTTTAATGAAAAGGCGAATAATGAAATCGCTAATGTAATTTATTCACTTAAAAGTCATCATTCAAAATATGTACCTGAACAATTAGTCGTAATTTAAGGAATTATATGGAACACAAAATAACAACACTATGGAATAAAATTAAAACCACAAAAGACACCTTTGGTAAAATAGCACTTACTAAAGAATTAGATGAATTAGTAACAAAGTACAAAAATGAACTGATAACAAAGTTTCAAAGAGAAAAGAAATGAACTTAATAGAACAATCAGTAGAACAAATCTCTAAAGAAAACTTTAGAAATTACTATGATAGAGAACAGGCAGAAGAAGAATTAATGGATATGTTACAATCTAATCGTCTATTTAAAATGAAAGATACGACATTAGATTTTATTAAGAAATTAACAGGTCAATCAGATAATAGTTTTACGATAAGAGAAACAGGCAAGTTTCTATCAAACTTTATTAATGAAATTAAAATACAATACGAAATTAAGGAATAACAAAATGTGGTCAGTACAATCAGAAAAAATCAAACAACATAAGAAAAGAGTAAATTACACAATTAACAAACATACGATTGATAGATTTAAAGTAGTCGCTAATAAAGATATGAGAAAAATGTCAAATATAGTTGAAAACTTGATTAGACGATATGTGGAGAGTAGGGTTTAGTTAGATTTAAGATTTATTTTATTTGAATGGCACATCTAACACTATTTATTGTAAATGCTTTGTACTTAAATTCATCTTCTTTAAATACTTCAGTTAATGCTTTATATTCTCCATTTCTCCATCCAGGATAATTATATAATTCATCAAAAAGTATAATTGCGTCTTTTACTAAATAAGGTTTTATTTTTTCTAATGTAAATTTTGTTGGACTATAAGTATCCATATCTAAATGTACAAAGTTTATTTTTGGATTATGAATATTTAAAAAATCTTCTAAAGTATCTTCTACCCAACCTACAACTGGTTCAACATTTGAATTAAGACTTGGGATTTTTTTATTTAAATTAAAATGCCCTTTGGGCAATCTAGTGCCAACCCAATCCTCTTTCAAACCCTCAAAACTATCAAAGGCATACAACTTTTTAACATTTTTAGAAAAAAAATTAGCAGATTTACCTGTATAAACACCAAACTCTAAATAGTAGTATTCTTTATTTTTATCATTTAACAAAGCATTTTTGATAGCGTATTCTTGTATACGACTCTTATCACTAAAAAGAATGCTTTGTTTAAATTGTTCTTTGAAATGATTAAATATTTCATTACTTAATTCTTCTTCCAGTTTTTTTGCTATTAAACTTTCCCTTTGTGGTGGGCGGAACTCTTTTGGTATAATACAAAAAATAACTCTAGATATTTTTGTTAATATAAATTCAATAATTTTTTTCATTTTATCTCTGGGCGGTATGTAGGTTTCATATACTAATTACATACCACAAAAAAACCAAAAAAAAATAATTAAACATCACAATTATTTGGTTGAAGTTCTACATTACAAATATTGTGTCTAATAATTTCTTCATTAGGTTGAATTGTACTTTCTCTTTTTAAGATATTAAACACCCAAGATTGAGGAAATTTCTTACGAGTTGCCTTTGTTACCTTTTCAGAAATACTTTTATAAGAATTTCCTTTCTTTCTTAATATCTTCATCAATCTGATTACAGATTGTTCCTTTTCACAAGGAACTAGATAACCATTTTCATCAACATCATAACCGTATTTGGGTCTAAACCCACCAGTGTGTTTGTTCTCTTTAATCATTCTTTGTTTAGTCGCTTTAGATTTTTCACTAACTTGTTTGGCGTAAAATTCAGCGAATACAGATAGAAGTTTAAAGAACACACTACCCATAGCATCAGTTCCTGTAACTTCACTACCAATATCTACAAAGTGAAGACTTACTTTTTGTTTCTTAAACTTCTCAACAAGTGTCAGTAGATTTAATGTGTTTCTACTAAATCTATCTAAATGAGAACAAATGATATGGTCACCTTTTTTTAAAGAACTTAATAACTCACTACCTTTAAGTCTTCTATCAAAATTTACCGTACCCGATACTTGTTCAGTTATTTCAACATCAATATTTAAATCTTTGATGTTGGCGTATGATTTACACTTTGATAATTGAGTTTGTATTGAAGAATTTCTTTCAAAACTCTCACTATCACTATTTCTTCCATAGAAATAAACGGTCATATTAACTCCTTTCATTGTGTTCTAACCGAGAACTTGATTAGAATACGCTAACAGGAAACCTAAGGTAATCAACCAATTCACAGATAAAAACCATTGTTATCTGTCATATCACACATAGGATAGTTGATTATTTGTCATATTGTGAGTAGGTTTCTTTAAAATTGTTATGGCAAGAACAGGTATTTTTAAAAGAATTAAGAATGACAAACTTATTGAAAGTCGTATTCAAAAATACAGATTATATTTTGATTATCTAAAGACTTGTTTAGAGTTTCCTGGTGATTTTAAAATAGATAAGTCAAAATACATTCACTGGAAACTTAATTTAGTATCAAAATATAAGTTTGATAAATGGTGGTCACAAGCAGGTAAGAATGTATTTGAAAAAGAGATTGAACAAGTAAAAGAAGTAAGAACTCCTAAACAATCAAATACTTCAACTTACATAGAAGTACCCAATAACACTCCTACAGAATACGCCATTGAAAAAATAAGAGATATCTTACAATCAAAAACATCTAAATCTACAAATGAGAGATTAAGACCATTAGAATTACAGATTTACCTAGAAACATTTAAATTAAGAAAACAAAATAAGAAATTATTAGAAGTCGCCAAATTGTTAAGAGAGAAAAGATTGAAGATTATCAAAACTCATAAAAGTAGAGCGTTAATGAAAGAAGAAAGAACGGTAAAATTTTTAGATAGAAGAGATATGGACTACTATGTAATTCAAAGAATTATATTGAGATATAATCTTCACGCAAAAAGAATTTTAGAAAATGTTTCTAAAGGTATTTTTCCTGGTAAATACTCATAATCACTAAAATTAAATAGGACAGATAAGAGGTTACCTTATCTGTGTCAGGTATTTTCAAGTCTGTTTCTGATAAATTGTACTCATAGTTAATTAAACAAAGAAAGGAATATTAGGTATTAAGATTGATTATCAAAATAATCCATCTACCTTTAATTTAATTTATGCCAATAATAAATAAGAACACAATTAAGACTTTTAAAAGTTATCCAACTTTAAAAATATTTAAATTTAATACAAGTCAAGTTTATCATTTTGTAATGTATGTTGGAACACACTTAAAAGAAATTGATAAAAGAAAAGTTTTAAATGGAAACTTTGGTCATTCACTTAAAACAAAAGTAATAAGAGAAGCAGAACAACAAGCAAAAAAATATTACAAAGAAATAACTTCAAAAATCAATAATGGTGAAATTCAAAATCAAAAACCAAAATATGATTTTGATAAAGATGTTGTTGGTAGATATTTTGATTATAGAGAAAAAGAATATTTAGTAAATGACCGGAATACATCAAATCTTCAGAAAGAAAAAAATCAATACTATAATTATTGTTCCGAGTTTTTTACTTCAATTAATTATGATGATGAACTTGAAATGGAAACATCAATTATGGATTTAGTTAACTTTTTAAAACAAGAAAGAAAAGATACTACAATTACAAAGTATATGAATATCATTTCACAAATTTGTAAATTTGGTCAAAGAAAAGGATTGATTACTGCTTTACCAAATATTCCTACCTTCAGTAGAATAAATGAAGAAGTACCACCTTATTTTCCTAAAGATATTAAACAAATTAGAAATCAAGTTATGGAAGAATATAGGCAAACTGAAGATAAATTCTTTTTAGTCTTATATGATTATATTGGATTTTTATCAGCATTAAAAATTAACAGAGCAGGTCAAAATTCTCTTAATGTAAAAAAATTTCAATTTACAGAAACTAAAGATGACAATTACCAAATACCAATTGTTAAATGTACTTTACACAACACTAAGAATAAAAAAAGAATAGCAGATGTTTTAGAACCTTGGTTTGTTGACCAATATTATCCAAAACTAATGAATTGTAATTCAGATGATTACATCTTTTATCCAGAAGAAAAAAATAGAAGTAAACTTAGCGAAAGAATAAGAAAAAACTTTGTAAGAATATCTAGTGAGTTAGGTCTTTATAATTTTAATGGTAAGAGAAGACCAATGTACTCTATTAGACATATGAACGCTTTGAAACTTTATGAAGATTTGAAAGATGTGAACTTGGTCGCTCAAGCATTGAATACAAGTCCTGAAATAGTGAAATCAAACTATCTTAATTATTCAGATGAATGGGCAAGAAATAGATTTAAGGTTTTGGGTTACGATAAGCGAAAATTACCCCAAACTTCAATGAAGTCTAAAAACAAGGTTTCTACAAAAAGTTAAAACTCTCAATGAAGTCCTCAATGAAGTTTTTAAAAAAATGTATATTTTCTGTTATTAATTTAGAATTGTGGCGAAACAGAACGCCCCTTAATAACTAATCCACATTGATTCTATTATCTTTTTTTAATTTTAAGAGCAGACACTAAATAGCAGACACTTTTCAATAAATGCTATTAAATAAGGGTTATTAGTAGAGCGACCGAGTTACAGAACGCCCCTATTAATTTATAAATTTAGTTAGATTGGGTTTAAAATATTTAGGTCCCTTCATAACTTTTCCAGACTCATTATATATTGGTTTATTATCTTCACCCAATTTACTCATATTTGAGCTCTGAACTTCTTCGAAGCACTTATCTAGGTCAATACCAAATGCATGTCCCGCACCATACGTTACATACAATATGTCTGTTAGGGCATCAGCAACTTCTAAAAGGTCCTTATTTTTCATTGCTTCCTTAAGTTCTTCTAGCTCTTCTTTAATTAGATCATATCTAAGGCTATTAATCTTATCACTGCTAAATGAAGGCTTAATTTTAATTTCTTGACCAAAAGTTTCCATAAAAGTTTTTACTTTGTTAAAATTTGACATTTAGCTCCTGTAAGTTTTTTTAAATTTAATGTATAAGTATATAAATTATTAATTATATATTAAATAATGAAATTTAGAAAAGAATTTGACAGTATCGGAAGTGTTAATGTCCATGATACTAAATACTGGGGTGCATCAACTCAAAGATCTAAGAAATTTTTTAATATAGGAAATATATTGGTTGATATTTCAATAATAAAATCTATTGCAATCATTAAAAGAGCAGCTGTTTTGGTTCATTATAAGGAAAAGCAAATTAATAAAAAAATAACTAATTCCATAATAAGAGCCTCAGAAGAAGTGATCAAAGGAAAATTAAATGAGAACTTTCCATTGAAAGTCTGGCAAACTGGTTCTGGTACTCAATCAAATATGAATGTTAATGAGGTAATTGCAAATAGAGCAATTGAAATTATGGGTGGGAAAAAAGGCTCAAAAAAACCTGTACATCCAAATGATCATGTAAATAAATCTCAATCCACTAATGATGTTTTTCCAACTGCTATGCATATATCTGTAGCGCAAGAAACTATTAATAAACTTTTACCAAATTTGAAAATTTTAGAAAAAGAATTAAATAAAAAAACTAAAGAATTTAAAGATATTATTAAAATTGGAAGGACTCATCTACAAGATGCAACCCCTTTATCTCTTGGGCAAGAATTTTCTGGATATCAAACTCAATTAAAAAAAAGTATTGAGAGAATAGAATATGCTTTAAAAGAGATATATTTTCTTGCACAAGGTGGTACAGCTGTTGGAACTGGTATTAATTCAAACAAGGGTTTTGATAAAAAAATTATCAAAGAAATAGCTAAATATACAGGGATACCTTTTAAACCTGCACAAAATAAATTTGCAGAATTAGCCGCACATGACTCTATTGTTAACTTTTCAGGAACATTAAATACTTGCGCTGTTACACTAATGAAAATCTCTAACGATATAAGGTTTTTAGGTTCTGGGCCAAGAGCTGGATATGGTGAATTAATATTACCAGAAAATGAACCTGGATCATCTATTATGCCAGGAAAAGTTAACCCTACACAGTGTGAGGCAGTGACTATGGTTTGTGTTAAGGTAATAGGCAATCATACAGGGATAACTTTAGCTGGAACTCATGGTCATTTTGAACTCAATGTATTTAAGCCAATGATTGCTCATAATATACTTCAATCTATAGACCTAATAGCAGATAGCACTAAAAACTTTGCACATTTTTGCGTTAAAGGAATTAAGGCTAACAAAAAAAGAATCAAGGAGCATTTAGATAATTCTTTAATGCTGGTTACAGCTTTGGCACCACATATTGGTTATGACAATGCTGCTAAAATTGCAAAAACAGCTTTAAAAAATGACACTACCTTAAAATATGAAGCTCTTAAAACAGGCCTTGTTAAAGAAAAGGACTATGACAAAATAGTAAATCCAAGAAAAATGATTTACCCATTATAGATCTCAAATAAACTATTCAATAAACGTTTGCTTTTATTTAAATTATTAAATTCATTTTCACTAAAACCTTGAATAACTCTTAATATCTCTTCACTTGTTTTATTGTTATCTATTTGAAGATGATTAAATTTAATCAGATTACCTAAAAAATCATAATCTATATTAATTAAAATATTTTTAATTGGTTTTCTAGATTTTTTGTTTGTTTGAAGAATAAAAAATAATTCATCAGAATTATCTATATTAATTATAATATTAGTATTTAAAATTAATCTTTTATTTTTAACAAATAAATTACTATTTTCTAATTCAAGCGAACCAATTTTATTATTAATTAGTTTTGTTTTATCTAAATTTATTTTTCCATTAATTATGTTAAAATTAACTTTTGCTTTTTGAAAAATTTCTCTTCTTGATTTATTATTTGCAACTATTGAAGTATTTACACTCACATTATTATTAAATAATAATTCTGTATTGATTAATTCATTAAAGGTAGAATTAATATTAAATAGTTTAGATATTTTATAATTACCCAAATCAATATTTAAACTTAAATTAAATGGATTAATTGATAACACGCCATCATATTGTGTTTTAGAACTATCTACTTTAGAATTATCTGACTTAAAAACGATTAAATTTTTTTCAATGCTATAAACTGTACTAATTGTAGAATTTATAAATGAAATAATATTTTTACCGCTAATAATGTTATCTTTTTCTTTAACATACTGGTTAAAAATATTTAATTTAAGTTTATTAGCTTTAATGTTAATTTCTTTTTTTTTTACAAAATTTAAATCACTATTAAAATTAAGAATGAAGGGTATATTAAAAGTTTCACCCTTCAAGTTGAATAAATTTAATAAATTTTTTTCATCAAAAAATAAAAGTGCTTTTGATATTTTAATAATTGTAGTTGTTTCATTTAAATTATCTTTAAAAAAAATCTTACTATTGTTGATCTCAATTTTTTTATTAGAAAGTTTATTATTACTAGCATTATTTAGTAATTTAAAATCATTCCTAAATAATGAAAAATTAGCATTATCAATATTTATTTTTTTAACAATTATGTTTTTTTTATTAAAAAAGTTTTTTTGACTAATAAATACTTTCAAAATTTTAATCTCAGAGAATGAAGTTGTATTTTCACTGCCCCTGTGAAAAATCTTAGAATCTTTGATCAAAAAGTGTGGGGTTGGTAAAATACGGTATGAAATATTAGAAGATGTGCTAAAGTTTGCTTTAAATTCTTTTTGTAGTTGCTTTTCAATATTAGTTTGTACCCACGTTTTGTCATATAAAATGGGTATCAATAAATAAAATAGATATATAAACAATAAAGAAATAAAAGTTATTAGCTGTTTATTAAAGTTACTAATTTTAAACTTATTATTTGTTTTATTCTGAACTTTGAATATTGTCTTTTTAATTAAGTTATTAAAAGTTATTAGCTGTTTATTAAAGTTACTAATTTTAAACTTATTATTTGTTTTATTCTGAACTTTGAATATTGTCTTTTTAATTAAGTTATTAAAATTTTTAACGAATTGTTTCATAAATACTGTTGAATTTTTATTAACTTATAATGAAATTTTAAAAAATGATAAGTCAAGAATATCTAAATAATCTAAATGAAGCTCAAAAAGAAGCAGTTTTATATCTAGATGGCCCCTTACTTATAGTCGCTGGGGCTGGTTCTGGTAAAACTAAAGTTTTGACATCAAGAATTGCGCATATTATTAAAGAGAATAAAGCATTCCCCAGCCAAATACTGTCAGTAACCTTTACTAATAAGGCAGCAAAAGAGATGCAAGGCAGAGTAAGTTTGATACTTAATTCTGACGCTACGGGACTACCTTGGCTTGGGACATTTCACTCTATTTGTGCAAAACTTTTAAGAAAACATGCAACAGCAGCTGGATTAACTTCAAATTTTACAATTATTGATACTGATGACCAGGTAAGATTAATTAAAAATATTTGTAAAGCTGAAAACATAGATATCAAACAACTCGCACCTAAATATATCTTGTCTATTATTGATAGATGGAAAAACAAAGGTTTTTATCCTGACGAGGTTATTATCAATAAAAATGATATTTATGAAAAAACTGTACTTCCTCTTTATAAAATTTATCAGCAAAAATTATTAGACTTAAATGCATGTGATTTTGGTGATTTAATTTTACATGTTGTAAAAATTTTAGAACGAAACTTAGATATAAGAGAAATTTATTCAAATAATTTCAAATATATATTGGTAGATGAATATCAAGATACAAACTACATCCAAAGTAGGTGGTTATACCTGTTATCAGAAAAACACAAAAATTTATGCTGTGTTGGAGATGATGACCAATCTATTTATAGTTGGCGTGGTGCAGAAATTAAAAATTTTTTAGAATTTGATCAGGTTTATAAAAATTCAAAAGTAATACGACTTGAAGAAAATTATCGATCCTCTCAAAATATTTTATCTGTTGCATCAAATCTTATTGCTAACAATCAAAATAGAGTTGGAAAGACCTTAAAAACTACAATGGAGGAAGGTGATCTAGTTAAACTTAATTGTTTTAAAAATGGAAAAGATGAGGCCACAGGCATTTCTGATGAAATTGAAAAAAAATTAAATAAAAAATATACTTTCAATAATATTGCTATTTTAGTTAGAGCTATATTTCAAACTAGAGAATTTGAAGAGCGTTTTTTGAAAATTGGACTACCTTATAGAATCTTAGGTGGAACTAAATTTTATGAAAGGGCGGAAATTAAGGATTGTATTGCTTATTTAAGATTAATCCATCAACCAAAAGATGACTTAGCCTTTGGTCGCATAGTTAATAATCCTAAAAGATCTATAGGTGAAAGCACAATAAAATTAATACATGAGTTTTCAAAAAACAATCTCGTAAGCTTAGAAATTGCATCAAAAAAATTAATTGAACAAAATTTAATTAAACCTAAAACTAAGATAGGGCTTAGTACTTTTTTATTTTTAATAGATAAATGGAGAGCTGATTTAAATATAAAAAAGATGAATCATATTAAGGTATTACAGCTAATTTTGGATGAGTCTGGCTATTCTGCAATGCTTAAAAATAAAAAAGACCTTGATAATGAAAGCCGATTAGAAAATATCAAGGAACTTCTAAGTGCTATGAAAGAATTTGATAGTTTGGAAAACTTCCTAGAACATGTTGCATTAGCAACATCAATTGATCAAGACTGGGATGGAGAAAAAATAAACATGATGACAATGCATGGTTCAAAAGGTTTGGAATTTGATGTTGTTTTTCTACCAGGATGGGAAGAAGGTCTTTTTCCACATCAAAAATCAATAGAAGAAAAAGGGCAAAATGGTCTCGAAGAAGAAAGAAGGTTAGCTTATGTTGGAATAACTCGAGCTAAAAAAAAGGCACTTATATCCTTTGCTATGAATAGGTTTTATCAAGGTAATTGGATTGATAGTATGGCTTCAAGATTTATTGAGGAATTGCCAGAAGAATTTCTTGAAAAAAATTCATTTTTTGATGAAGATAAAGTAGATGACGATGATTTCGAATTTAACCAAGATTTAGAAATTGATGATGAAGTAAGAAGTCCTGGATGGATTAGATACCAAAAAAGAATCAAATGATTAATAAAAAACTTAAAATTTTAAAGGAAAAATTAAAAAAAAATAACATCGATGGATACATAGTTCCAAAAAATGATGAATTTTTTTCAGAATATGCTGTTAAAGACAGGTTAAAAACTATTTCTAATTTTAGTGGCTCAGCAGGTCTTGCAATAGTTACTAAGGATAAGAATTTTTTATTTGTAGATGGAAGGTATACAATTCAAGCCAAACAACAATCTGGAAAACAATTTAAAATAATTGAAATTCATAAATTTCTTCCAAAAAATATTATAAAAAATTATAAATTAGGATTTGACCCAAGTTTATTTACAAAAAAAATGCTTAACTTAAATTTTGGTAATTCATTACAATTAATTCCAATTACTAATAATTTGATAGATGAAATTTATAAAAAAAGAATTACTAAAAGAAAAATATTTTATTCATTAGATAATAAATCAGTTGGCGAAACCCATAAATCAAAAATAAAAAAAATCCAAAATATACTAAAATTTAAAAAAGCAGACTACCTATTTGTAAGTGCACCCGAAAATGTTGCTTGGTTGATGAATATTAGAGGTAATGATTGTTCCACCAGCCCTATACCTAACTGTCAATTAATAATTGGCAGAACTAAAAAATTATTTTTAATTGTTGATGAAAAAATTGCTTCAAAACTAATTACAGAAAAAAAATTTCATAAAAATCAAATTATAAATCCTAAAAAATTTAAAGAATTAATTGAAGAATTAGATGGAAATAAATTTATAACTGATTGTTTATCATGTTCAATTCATAATGAAAAAATTATCAAATCAAATTTTAAAGTTATTGAAGAAGAAGATCCTTGTTATAAATTAAAATCAATCAAAAATTCTACTGAAATTAAAAATACTATTAAAGCACATATAGAAGATGGATTAGCATTAACTAAATTTATTTATTGGATAAAAAATATTAATAAAAAAAGAATAACTGAGATTGGTGCAAGAAATAAATTACAAAAATTTAGGAAACTAAATAAGAACTACTTATACCCAAGTTTTGATACAATAGCTGGAGCTGGATCTAATGGTGCTATAGTTCATTATAGAGTCTCTAAAAAATCAAATAAAGTTATAAAAAAAAATGATTTATTTTTATGTGATTCTGGTGGCCAATATAAATTTGGTACAACTGATGTAACCAGAACTATCTGTTTTTCTAAGCCTAAAACATCTATTAAGAATATATTTACAAAAGTATTAAAGGGTCATATTGCAGTTTATCAAACAAATTTAAAAAAAGATAATACTGGAAAAAAAATTGACCTTAGGGCGAGAAAGTTTCTAAAACAAGATGGTTTAGACTACGCACATGGAACGGGACATGGAGTTGGTTTTTTTCTAAATGTTCATGAAGGTCCACAATCTATATCTAAATTTAATTCTATTCCGCTTAAAGAGGGTATGATTATAAGTAATGAACCTGGGTATTATAAAAAAGGTCACTATGGGATTAGAATTGAAAATTTGATATTTATAAAAAAATATAAAAAAAAAATAAATTTTGAAAATTTAACTTTGGCTCCTATAGAAAAAGATTTGATAAATTATAATTTACTTACTAAAAATGAAAAAGACTATTTGTTTAAATACCATCTAAAAGTTTATGCAACACTTTCTAAATTCTTAAATCTAAAAGAAAGAAGATGGTTAGCTAGTCTTATTTAGCATTTTAATCAACTCTTGTTGATTTATAATTTTAATGCCCATTTCTTTAGCAGTATTAACTTTGTTTACAGTCGCTTTTTCTCCAGTAATTAAGTAATCAAGCTTCTTATTGACTTTACTAATAATTTTTCCAGAGTTTTTTTCAATTAAAGATTTTGCTTCAGCTCTACTAATTTTAATCAATTTTCCAGTCAGCATAAAAGTCTTATTTTTTAACAACCCATTACTGTTAACTGAAATTACACTTAATATTGAAAGATTTTTATTTAATTCATCTAAAACTTTCATATTTGTTTTGTTTAAAAAAAAATTTATAATTGATTGAATCTGAGTTGGTCCAATTCCATCTATATTTGATAAATTATTTATATTTATGTTTTTTGACAATTTTAAAAAATTGTATGTTGATTTTAAATGTCTAGCTATTAATTTTGCATTTTCTTGTCCTATATGTCTGATACCTAATGAGTATATAAATCTTTCTAATGAAATTTTTTTTTTCTGTTCTATTGAAAACTTTAAATTTGTTACAGATAATTTACCCCAGCCTTCTAACTTTTCTATTTTACTATAATCTAAATTAAAAATGTCTTGAGGAAATTTAATTAGTTTTAATTTCCAAAAATTTTCTACAATCTTTTTACCAAAACCTTCTATATTGAAAGCTTCTTTTGATACAAAATGTTTTATTTTCTCCACAGCAATTTTTTCACATTCATATCCTTCGTTCACACATCTTCTAACTGCGTCTTGTTTTTTGGTTGTTTCATTAAAATCTTTAATAGTTTTTTTTCCACACGATGGGCATCGTAATGGAAAAATAAATTTTTTTGAGCTCTTTTCCCTTTTCTTTATATCGACAGAAACAACATACGGAATTACATCTCCTGCTCTTTCAACTATTACCGTATCTCCAACTCTTATATCTTTTCTAATTATTTCATCTTCGTTATGAAGTGTAGCATTTGAAACCATTACACCTCCAATATTTACAGGTTTTATCTTGGCGACCGGTGTAAGGGCACCCGTTCTTCCAATTTGAATTTCAATATTTTGTATTTCAGATATTGAGCTATTTGGAGAAAATTTATGAGCTATAGCCCACCTTGGTGCGTTTGCAGCAAAACCCAATCTTTTTTGCAACTCAAAACTATTTACTTTATATACAATTCCATCAATATCAAAAGGTATGTCCTTTCTTTTTTTTTCCAAACACTGATGATTTAAAATTAAATTTTCAATACCTTTAATCTTTTTATTAAATGGATTGGTTTTAAATCCCCATAGTTTTAAATTATCTAAGAAATCTATTTGATTATTTATATCCATATTTTTTACATAACCATGAGTATATGCAATAAACTTTAGTGGAATTTTTCGTGTTACCAGTGAATCTTTTTGTCTCAAAGATCCTGATGCAGCATTTCTTGGGTTTGCAAACTTTTCACTTATTTTTTTAAAATCATTATTTTCGATAAAAACTTCTCCACGTATGTCAATTTCTTTAGGAAAATTTTGGACATCTATAGCTATTGGTATATTTTTTATTGTTTTTAAATTCTCAGTTATATCCTCTCCTTCTTTACCGTCTCCACGAGAAAGTCCTTTTATCAATTTACCATTAACATAAATTAATGAAGCTGAAATGCCATCTATTTTAGGTTCTGCACTATACTCAATACTGTTTGAATTTTCTAAACTCAAATAATTTAATATTTTTTTTTCAAAATTTTTTAAATCTTCTTTATCAAAAGCATTTCCCAATGAAAGCATTGGTACTTTATGTTTAATTTTTTTAAAATTTTTTGATGGCTTAGATCCTACGATTCTGGAGGGTGATTTTTTACTTTTAAGAAAATGATATTCTTTTTCAATTTCTAAGATCTCATTTTTAAGTTTATCATAACTGCTATCATCTATTAATGGACTGCTTTTGTTATAATAAAAATCGTTATATTTTTCTAGCTGATTAATTTTTACAATATATTTATTTTTAATGTCACTATCACTCATTTTTTAGAAATAATGATTTAAATTTTTTTTTAATAACAGATTTTTTTTCTTTTTTTACTTTTGGAATAAAATCCTGATAATTTTTATTAAAAATTTTATATGACGTTTTGTACCAATCTCCTGATTGATAGTTATAGCCAAGTAGTTTTGCATATTTTTTAGCTTCTTCATCTAAGCCAATCTTATAATGAATTTCAACTAGTCTATGAAGTGCTTCTTCTACATATACTGTTGTATCATGTTCCTTTATTACAAATTTAAATCTATTCATTGCTGATATCCATTTTTCTTTATCCATATAATATCTTCCAATGTACATTTCTTTTGCTGCCAAAATATCATTGATCAAATTTAACTTAAATTTTGAATCAAATGCAAAATCTGATTGAGGGTATGTCTTAATTATAAAATTAAATTTATCTTTGGCCATAACTAGTGGTTTTAAGTCTTTTTTTTCATTAGCTATACTTTCATAATAATTCACCCCTAAAAGATAATGTGCATAACTAAGGTCTGGGTAATTAGGATATATTTTCAAAAACCTATTTAATTCAGTAATACTTTCTTCATAATAATCTTGTGAATAATAGGCATATGCAGACATCAACGAGGATTTTGGCGCCCAATCTGATTGGGGATATAACATTTCAGACTCACTAAATTTTCGTGCTGCAAGTATTACATCTCCATCTTCTAGCGCTTTTAATCCCTCATTATATGAGGAGATCATTTGCATCTCTATTTCATCATTACTTATAATTGAAATTTCTTTTTCTTTTTTTGAGCAATTATTTAAAAAAAGTAAGCATAGAAATAATAATACATAAATTTTATTCATTATATTTTTTTAATGATTAAAGAATATACAATATTTATAAATTAAGCTATGGATTTTAAGTGACTTTTATTGATAAATGTATTTGGTAAATATTTTTCTGTAATTTCTATTAGTGCAAAATTTTCATCATTTTGAAAAACTTTTCGTAACAATTGATTTGTAAGTTTATGACCTCCTCGAGAACAAATTACTTTTCCAATAATTTTATATCCAGCTAAATACAAATCACCCATACAATCTAAAATTTTATGATTTACAAATTCTTTTTCATTTCTAAGACCTTTTTCATTCAATATTTCATTATTTTTTACAACAATTGCATTATCTAAGTTGCCACCTTTAGCTAAACCCATTTCTTTTAATTTTTCTATATCCTCAAAAAGACAGAATGTTCTAGAATTATAAACATCTGTTAAATTAGATTCAAATACGTTGATTAAATTTCTTTGAGTGCCTATAAAGTCATTTTCATACTTAAGTTCAAAATCAATATCTAAACTAATTTTACTTGGTTCGATTGAGATTATTTTTTTACCGTCACTAAATTCTATTTTCTTTTTAATTTTAATTATTTTTATTGGAGCATCACTATTTTTAATTCCTGCATTAGATATTGCTTCGACAAATAATTTTGCGGAACCATCTAAAATAGGCACTTCTTGATTGTCTATCTCAATCAAAGCATTATCAATTCCCATTCCATATAAAGCTCCCAACAAATGCTCTATTGTTGAAACACTAACACCATTTTCATTTGATATGGTCGTGCAAAAAACTGCACTGCTCACATTAAAAATATTTGGAACTATAATATTATTTTTTTTAAAATCAGTTCGCTTAAAGATTATTCCAGTATTTGGCTCTGCTGGTTTTATGGTTAAGTTTGCTTCTATGCCACTATGCAAACCAACACCTTTGAATGTAATATTTTTACTAATTGTTTTTTGATTTAAAACAGACATTAAATGCTTATAAATTCTTGAGTTAAATTAGGAAAAACAAGAAATGTTACAGGAAAATACTACTTTATTTGAAAAAATGAAAAAGCTTCTCAAAAAAACCTTGTTTTATTTGTCTTTTTGGAATCACTACAACCTCTTGTTTATTCAGCCTCATTCCCAATTTAAATCCTGAATTGCAAATGTCTTCTGTGGTTTCCTCTAAGAAATCAATATCATTAGAAAAAGAAATTTCACTTTTGTATTTGTTGTCTAATATTTTTGAACCATCCCCCATTAACACCATTTTAAACTGACTTGATATAACTGAATTTAATCCAGTAAATTTAGCACACATTTCTAATATTTCTTCAATTCTAGCAAAAATTATTTTTTGTAATAATTCTATTGAAAAATTATTCTCATTTAAAAATTCAGCTTTATCAAAATTAAGTTTTATGTTTTCAGCTTGAAATAGATCAATTTTTAAAATTTTAGCAATATCTTTTGTAATATGATTTCCACCTATAGGTAAAGTATCTATAGAAACAATTTTATTATTAATATAAGAAATTATTGATGTTTTACTAAATCCAATATCAATAAATAATGCATTTTTATTTGGAAAAAAGTTATTTGTATAATTAATAGTTTTTGCGTAGCTTGTGCAAGCAATCTGATTAATTGAAATATCAAATGTTTGAAAAGAAGATTTGAAATAATCAATTATTTCATTAGGAAGACAAATAAACAAAATATCTAAAGATATAAAATTGCATTCTATTTCATCTGGTAAAGAATCATAAGTAATGTCATTAATCTTATAATTATTGATGATAATATGTACAATATTTTGATCTTTGTAATTACTTAAAATTTGTTGTTTTGCTTCTTGAATTAGAAATTGAATATCGACCTGTCTTAATTTTGGTCCAGCAATTTTTTTACATACAGAAATACCAATAGATAATGTTTTAGGACTATCAATCATTAAATTTACATCATTTATATATTCATTTGTATTTTCTTCTAAAAATGCAATCATTTTTTGAATTTCTAGATTTATATTCGTATGATCAAAAAAAAATTTACTTTCAGTGAAGAAAGCTTTATTAGAATTGTTCTTATTAAATGCACCTGCTCTTATTTTAGAAAAACCACAATCAAAGTATATTTGAAAATTTTTATTAATCATTATTTTATAATTAAATTATCAATTACTCTTAAATCAATAGTATTTTTATTTTTAAATATATCATTGGTTACTATTTTATAAGCCAAGTTAAGAGATTCTGATAAATTATTTTGGGGAAGCTTTATTAAGATATTATCTTTTGTTAATATATCCCATCTATTTGAAGGGAAGAAATATATAGTTTCAAAATTAGCAAAATTAAATTTTGAGTGGTCAATATTTTTTTTAAATTCTAGAAATTTTTTTGAACTAAATTGTCCAAAAATAATAGGTAATTTTTGATAATTTTCTTTATCCAATATAATTTTTCCATTTGCTCCCACTAATAATTGGCTATTATTTGAGATTTTTGCAATAAGTTCTGTTGGCTTGATATCTATATCTAACCTTGAAGGATAAATTTTTTTAATATTATATTTTGCAATAATATTATGTTTGCTGATAATTTTATTAATTTCTTCATTTTCAAGAATAAAAATGTTTTGATAAAAAATATTATTCAACTCATTAAAAATCTCTAAATTCTTATCATTTGAAAGGCCAGTAACATTAATTTTATCAATTTTTAAGTAATATTTTTTTTGCTTTTCAGAGAATTTTTGATTGGTAGTGCTTAATAAAAACAAAAATATTACATATATTATAATTTTATTTTTTTTATCTGTTAATTGATGCATCATTCAAAATCCATTCAATCAATTTTATAAAACTTATACCAGCATAATTTGCAATTTCTGGCACTAAAGAAAGTTTGGTCATGCCTGGCTGCGTATTGATCTCTAATAAATAAAACTTTCCATTATGAAATTTAAAATCTGATCTTGTGACACCTCTGCATCCAATAACTTTATGCGCCATGGATGTAATGTTCATAATCTTTTTTAAGTTTTTTTTATTTAAGTCAACAGGTATTATATGTTTTGTTTTTGCACTTGAGTTATATTTTGCTTCGTAATCATAAAATTTTCTTTTTGGTTCTAATTCTATGGCTCCAAGTTTTGTATTTCCCATTATAGCAACTTGAATTTCTCTCCCAGGTATAAATTCTTCAATGAGAATTTGATTATAAGCACTTAATAAGTTTAATTTTTTTATAATATTTTTTTTATCACAAATATGAACATGCACACTTGACCCTTCATTAATAGGCTTTATGACAACTGGAAACTTTAATTTATTTTCTATTCTTTTAACAATATTTCTTTCATCTTTTCCATATCTAAATTTAATATATTTTGGTGTTAAAATTTTATTTTTAATAAAAATTTTTTTTGATATTTCTTTATCCATTGCTATAGATGACGCTATAACTCCAGAATGAGTATATGGAATTTTTTGAGTTTCTAGTATAGTTTGAATGTATCCATCTTCACCAAACTGTCCATGTAAAGCATTAAATATTATATTTGGCTTAAAGATTTTTATTATTTTTAATAAACTATTGTCAGGTTCACAAGTTACAACTTTGTAGCTGTTTTTTTTTAACTCTTTAGCTACCTGTTTTCCAGTTTCAAGACTTATAAGACGTTCCTTAGATGTACCTCCACAAAGAACTAAAATTTTTTTTTTCATTATGATTCTAATATCTTAATTTCTTTTTCTAATTTAATACCAGTTTTTTTTTCAACACTTTTTTTAACAAACTCTATCAATTTATTCATATCATCAAAGCTAGCATTTTTTTTATTTACAAAAAAATTACAGTGTTTACTGGAAATACATGCGTCTCCAAAACTTGTATCCAGAGAAACCGATTCCTTAATTAGCTCCCAAACTTTTTTATTGGATTGATTGATAGGGTTTTTAAATGTACTTCCACTTGTTTTAATTTTGGTTGGTTGGTTTTTATCTTTTTTCTTTTTTAGTTCATTAATTTTTGTTTTAATTTGATTTCTTTCTTTTTTTTTTCCCTTAAATGATGCACTTAAAAAAATTAAATCATCTGCTAAATTATTATTTCTATATTCAAAGATAATTTTATCAGCAGGAATCGTTATTACTTGCCCTGATCGATTGATAGCTTGAATAGAGACTAATATATCTTTAAATTCTTCATTAAAGCAACCAGCATTCATTTTTAATCCTCCACCAACAGTACCTGGTATGCATGCTAAAAACTCCAATCCTCCTATTTCATTTTCTAGTGCAAAATCAGACAATTTTTTATCTAGGCATGCGCTGCCAGCCACAATAATACCGTTAGGTAACATCGAAACATTTGAAAAATTTTTACCTAATTTTATAACTATTCCATCAAAGGTATCATCACTTACTAAAGTATTTGATCCAGCTCCCAGTACATAAATTTTTTTATCAGTTGCAAACTTTTTTAAAAATATGACTAAATCAGATAGAGAATCTGGTTTAAAATAAACTTTAGTTTTACCTCCAATATTAAACCAATTACTTTTTTTTAGATCATAATCAAAGTAGATTTTACTATCTATTGTATTTGAAAATTTTTTTATTTTTTCAATTAGCATATATTAATTTTGGTAACTCTTTCATCCACGCTGAAATAGATCCAGCACCCATTCCAACAACAATTTTTTTTCCATAAATATTATTTTTAATAAATTTAGCTAACTGATATTGGTCGGTAATCAAAAATAAATTAACCTTCGAATTTCTTACAATATCTTTAGCAAAATTATCAAAATCAAACCCTAATTTCATTTTTTCTCCAGCTGTATAAATAGGACATAAAATAACAGTGTTAGCTTTTTTAAATGACAAGCTAAATTCTTTTTTAAGATCCTTTAATCTAGATATTCTATGAGGCTGAAATATACAGATAATTTCATTTTTTCTATACGCAGCCCTAATTCCATTTAACACTTCTTTAATTTCTGTTGGATGATGTGCATAGTCATCATAAAAGTTTGTTTCTCTGTAAGTAAATACTTTATTAAATCTTCTTTGAACGCCTTTAAAGTGCTTTAGTCCATTTTTAATAATACTTTTTGAAATTCCAATTGTCGTTGCAACTGCAACTGCTGCTGTCGAATTTCTTATATTATGAAGTCCAAGAAGAGGTATCTTAATTTTATTAATATTTATATTTTTTTTTCCTGGTAGCTTAATTTCTAAATCATATTGTGAAAATTTTTTTACTTGTTTTATATTTTTAATATGGAATTGAGCTTTTGGATTTGTTCCGTATGTCGAGTAATTTTTTATCTTTATTTTTTTTAAAAGTTTAATATTATTCTTATCATCAATACAAATAAATGATTTTCCAAAAGAAGGAACTTTATTAATAAATTTTATGAATAAATTCTTAAGGTCGTCCATTGATTTATAGTGATCCATATGTTCTCGATCAATATTAGTAACAATAGAATAAGTTGGTGGCACATGTATAAAGCTACCATCTGACTCATCTGCTTCTAATACACACCAATCACTTTTACCTAGTTTGGCAGAGTTATTCAGTGAATTAAGTATTCCACCATTTATAACTGTCGGGTCTAGTTTTGTTTTAGCAAATATAGCAGCCAGTAATGAAGTAGTTGTCGTTTTACCATGTGAACCAGTAACAACAATATTTTTAGTCAAAGAGACGATGTGTGCCAACATCTCGCCTCTCATATAGATTGGTAATTTTTTTTTTTCTGCCTCAATTAATTCAGGATTATTTTTTTTAATAGCTGATGAAACAACTAAAATAGTAGCATTTGCTATATTTTTTTTTGTATGTTTGATAAAAATTTTTATTTTATCTTTTTTTAATCGGTCAATATTTTTATTGTTTACAACATCGCTACCTTGAACTTTAAATCCCATACCTTTCATTATTAATGATAAGCCACTCATGCCGATTCCACCTATACCAACAAAGTGTATGACTTCAGTTTTTGCTAATTCAATTTTCATTAATAGTAGATATAATTTTCAGATTTATATTATTCCATGTATTTTGATAGCTTAAATTTTTCATTTGTTTTTTTTTCTCTAAGTATTCTTCTTTATTATCAATAATACTTATTAACTTATCACCTAAATTAACTTCATTTATTTCATCTTGATTCAAAATCCAATTACATCCTAGTCTGTTATAAAAGTTTGCATTTTCAAACTGATGATTATCTTTAGCAGTTGGTAGTGGTATTGCTACACAAGGTAAATTTAAAAAGACTAACTCCGCTAAAGTTGATGCACCTGCTCTAGTAATACATATATTAGATCTACTCATAAGATTTGAGATATCCTCACTAAAATCAAATAATTCGCAATTTATATTGTTATCTTTGTAAAATTTTTTTAATTCTTCAAAATTAACTGGATTGGTTTGTTGATATATCTTTAAATAATATTTTTTTGATAATTTAATTGTCAAGGATTTAATCAATGTATCGAATATCTTTGCTCCCTGACTTCCTCCTATTATCAATAAATTAATGTTCTTATCAATGCCATCAGCTTTTTTAACATCATAGAATTTTTTTCTTAATAATGTTGGAATTATATCTATCTTATTCATATATTTATTGGGAAAATTTTTAATCTTGTCAGTATAGCAAAAAATTTTTTTACAGAATTTAATAAAAAATTTATTTGATCTTCCTAAAACCATATTAGGCTCAAATAAAAAAATTTTAATATTCAAAATTTTTGATGCTAAACACAAAGGTAATGACATGTAACCACCTGTTGAAATTAATATATCTACTCTTCTTTTTCTTAAAAAAAAAATAGATTTTATAATTAAGCAAATTATTAGAAAAAATTGATAAGGTAGTAAAAAAATATTTTTTGATATTGGGTTTATATTAAAAATTTCTAAATTATATTTATTTTTATCCAAAAATTTCATTCCTCTATGGTCTGTTGTCATAGATAAATGAAATTGATCTTTTAAATGTTCATACAATATGGTTGCTGGCAGGACATGACCACCTGATCCACCTGTGCTAATTAAAATTCTTTGTGTCATTTAATCAATTTTTCTTTTGGTTAAATTTAATATTATTCCAGATAATATTGATACACCTACGATTGATGAGCCCCCGTAACTTAAAAAAGGTAAAGTCATTCCCGTTGTAGGAAGTAGTCTAATATTGACTCCAATATGTATCAAAGCCTGAAAAATAATTAAACACATAGTTCCAGTTAAAACTAATTTAATTTTTTCATTTTTTTCTACATATATTTTTTTGAAAACAGTATAGATAAAAAATAAGAACAAAATTAATAATAGTATAATTGCAACAACTCCAAATTCTTCTGATATTACAGAAATAATATAATCTGTATGAGCCTCTGGCACTCTGTTTTTTAAAGTACCTTCACCAATTCCTTTTCCAAAGTAACTACCACTACTAATAGCATCAATGGCTTTATCAGATTGAAAATTATGTGTTCCTTCATTTGGATTAAAAAATGATAAAATTCTATTTTTTATATAAGTGAATTTAGAGATAAAAAAAACCATATAAAATAAAGATAATAATGAAAAACCAAAAAATGTTAAAATTATTGGCAGACTTATTCCTGAAATAAAAACTAATGTAGCCCAAGCTAAAAAGATAAGTATTGTTTGTCCAATATCAGGTTGCATCATTAATAGAAGACAAGCAGGCACAATAGCTATGAAAGTTAATAGATACTTGAGATAAATATTGAAACTTTTTTCACTACACAAAATTGTAGCAATAAAAATAATGATAAATGGTTTAACTAATTCTATTGGTTGAAATCTTAGTTGGAAAAAAAGATTAAGCCATCTTTTAGATCCTTTTACCTCAACACCTAAAATAGGAACTAAAAATAAAAAAAAAAGCGATATAAAAAAAAGATAAATGGAAAGCTTAAAAAGACTTTTCCTACTCAGTAATGAAAAAAATATCAAAACAGTCATTCCAATCGAAATATATGCCAAATGCTTAAAAAAGAAGAAATAGTTATTAGTATCTAGCTTATCAGAGACAATTAAAGAAGTTGAGACTAATGAAAAAAATAATCCTAAGCTAAATAAAAATATTATTAATATAAAAAGTGTTTTATCTATATTTTTCCACCATTCATAATAAAATTTGTATATTGAATTAAAATTAAACATTTATATATTTTTTAATAAGTTGATTAAAGTATTCTCCACGTTTTTCAAAATTTTTGAAATTATCAAATGAAGCTGCTGACGGACTAAATACTATTGTTTTATGAGTTGTATTTTTATCAATTTTAATCTCTAAAGATAACTTTTTTACCAAACTTTTTAAATCTAAAAAAGATTCATATTTCATGAATCTTTTTAGTTTACTTATAAAAAAATTTTTATTAGCTCCAAAAACATATGCTTTAATATTTTTACAATTTTTTTTGGATAATAATAACTTGTCTCCCTTTTTAGCTTGTCCACCAACTATCCAATACACATTTGTTAGAGATTTTAACAAACTTACTGATGAAGAAAAAGTTGTTGCCTTTGAATCATTAATAATTGTTAATTTTTTTGAATGAAAAATTGTTTCTTGTCTATATTTTAGCCCCTTAAATTTTTTTAATGTTTTAATTAGAGGATCTTTTTTAAGTTTTAATATTTTAATAACTTCTAAAATAAATTTTAAGTTCTCCTTGTTACTGTCAGTGTTAAAATATTTATTATTTATCTTTTTTAAGAAAGCACTATCTATGTCTTTTTCAATTTTTATTATTTTAGGTAAAAAATTTTTAGACTCTAATTCTCTCTTAATATAAAAATTTTTTGTATTTAAAATGGCAAAATCTTTCTTAGATTGATTTTTTACTAGTTTAAATTTAGCACTTACATATTTACTTATAGTCCTATGTCTTTCAAGGTGGTCTGGTGATATATTTAAGATTAGTGATATATTTGATTTAAATAACTTGCTGTATGCTAACTGGTATGATGAAGCTTCTATTACAAAAACTGTTTTATTTGTAATTTTTTTCTCTAAAAGTACTGGATTACCAATATTACCTACTAGTCTAACATCTAATTTTTGATCTTTTAACGCGTTGTATAAAATTTTAGCGGTGGTTGATTTACCGTTGGTTCCAGTGATTGTTATCTTATTATTTTTCTTATAATGGTTATAAAAGATATCTAAATCTGTATAAATCTTTTTAGAGTTATTCTTTAAAAATTTGCTTAAGTTGCATTTATCAATGTCTATTCCTGGACTAATTATTATATAATCAAATTTTATTTTTGTTATTTTTTTAGTATCAACTTTAATTTTATCATCATGGGTGGTTATTTCATTTTTTTTTTTTAAAAATTTAAAAGCAGATAAGCCACTTTTTCCCAGTCCATAAATTAAAATTTTTTTCTTATAAAAAATACTTAGATTATTTAACATTATCTAAGTTTCAATGTAGATAGGCCAATCATTGCGAGAATTATTGCAATAATCCAAAACCTAATTACAACAGTGGATTCTGGCCAACCTTTTTTTTCAAAGTGATGATGAATGGGTGCCATTCTAAAAACTCTTTTTCCTGTTAGCTTGAAAGATATTACTTGCACAATAACTGAAACAGCTTCTAAAACAAATAAGCCACCTGTTATTGCTAAAACTATTTCATGTTTAGTAATTATTCCTACTGCACCTAATGATCCACCAAGTGCTAATGATCCTGTATCACCCATGAATATTTTAGCGGGTGGCGCATTAAACCATAAGAAACCTAGGCATGCTCCAATAATTGATCCACAAAAAACAGCTACCTCTCCCATACCTTCTAGATAGGGTATATTCAAATACTCTGAAAATAATATATTTCCAGTTACATAACTAATAAAAGCAAAACAACCTGCTACTAATATAACTGGTACTGTTGCTAATCCATCAAGTCCATCAGTAAGATTTACTGCATTTGAAGAGCCAACAATTATGAATACAGAAAATGGTACAAAGAACCAGCCTAAATTTATTATTAAATTTTTAAAAAAAGGAAAATATAGGTTGGTTAGTTCTGTATTTTGTGAAAAATGAGATAAACCAAATACACCTACTATTGCTATTAAAATTTGTGAAATAAGTTTAAATCTAAATGAAATACCTGATGAATTTTTAAATTTAATTTTTTTATAATCATCATAGGCACCGAGTAGACCAAAGCTTGTTACTATATAAAGTAAAAACCATATATGATAATTAGATAAATCTCCCCATAAAAGTATTCCGGAAAATAAACCTAATAATATTAAGACACCTCCCATTGTGGGAGTTCCAATTTTTTTTACAATATGATCTGATGGACCGTCTTCTCTTATTGGATTCAAAATTTGTCTTGCAGAAAAAAACTTAATAAATGGCGTACCAACTAATAAGACTATAATCATAGAGGTAAACATTGCTAACCCTGTTCTAAAAGTAAGATATTTAAATACATTAAGGAAGCTGTACTGATCCACTAATTCAGAAATAAGACTATAAAGCATTAATTTTTCCTGTTTTTATTTGATTAGCTAGATTATTAAGCCCTGTAGAGTTAGAACCTTTAATCATTAAATAGTCATTATTATTTAAAGTGTTTTTAATCAAATCAATTATTTGAGATTTTTTTTTTAAAATAATCCCTTTTCTACTTTTATTAATGTTATTGAAAGTCCATTTAATATATTTACCAATAACATTAACATTTTTGAGAGAGGTTTTGTTAATACTTTTTCCAATTTCTATATGTAATTTTTTTGAATATTTCCCAAGCTCCAACATATCGCCAAGTAATAAATGTTTTTTGGAATTATCAGCTTTAATCATATCAAAGTTTTTTAATGCAGATTTTAATGAGAGTGGGTTTGAATTATAGCTTTCATCCACAAGGTAAAAAAATTTTTTAAATAATTTTACTTTCACTATGTCTCCACGACCATTTGTTGCTTTATGGTCATAAAAAATATTTTTATCTAATTTGTGTATATCTGTGAAAATTGACATGATTAAGATTGTAGCTAATAAATTCTTTAGATCATTTTCAAAAAAGAAGTTTGAATAAAAATATATTTTTTTTTTATTAATATTTATAGAGATTTTGTATTTAGATTTTTCTTTTACAATTGAGTCTAAACTGGTTGTTGCACTTTTATTCTTTAAACTAAAAGAAAGAATTTTCAAATTTTTTTTTAATCCAATTTTTTTATGAAAATTATAGAATTTGTCATCTTTATTTAGAATAAGATAACCAGTATCTTTTATATTTTTAATAATCTCTGATTTAGCTAAAGCTATTTCACTAATATTTTTAAAATTTTTGATATGAGCATAGGAAATATTTGTAATTACACCGACATCAGGTTTTATAATCTTTGATAAGTAATCTATTTCTCCCTTCTTATCCATTCCAATCTCAAAAATACCAAAAGAATCATCTTTTTTTAAATTAAATAAACTTAATGGAACTCCAAATTTATTGTTAAATGATTTTGGAGAATAGGTTGTTTCACTAATTTTGTTCAATGATCTTCCCATTAATTCTTTAAGTGAAGTTTTTCCACAACTGCCTGTTATTGATATAATTTTACTTGATAGATTTTCTCTTAGGATGGAAGACGCTTCTGTTAAAAATTTTAAAGTATTTTTTACTACTATTTTATTTTTAGATTTTTTTTGATTATTAACTATTGCTAGAGATGCTCCTTTAGCAAGAGCTTCTTTAACAAACAAATTACCATCTTTATTTTTACCCTTAATTGCAAAGAAAACATCATTTTTTTTTATTTCTTTAGAGTTGATTGATGTGTTCTTAATTTTTAGTTTTGAAGAAATATTATTTGAATTACTCAATTCCATTAAAATATTTAGTTTAAGGTTACTTGAAAGTGTTTTATTTTTAATTTTAATATTTCTTAATATTTGCTGTTGATCAGAAAATAATTTTTTAAATTTTTTATATTCTTGAACTTTTTCATGCCCCTTACCTGCAACAATCAAAATATCACCTGTTTTCATGTCAAATATTGCTTTCTTAATAGCATTAGCTCTATTTGAAATCTCATGGATTTTAGATTTATTGATATTTTTCCTTATTGAGCGTCTTATTATTTTTGGATTTTCATATCTTGGATTATCATCTGTTAGATAAATTCTATCACAATATTGATTGGCAATTCTACCCATCATTGGCCTTTTTTCTTTATCTCTGTCTCCACCACAGCCAAAAACTATAGAAATTTGTTTATTTTTAAATTGCTCTCTTAAACTCTTTAAGGATGCTTCTAGTGCGTCAGGCGTATGTGCATAGTCCAATATAACTTTGGAATTATTTTTAATAATTCCGATTTGTTCTAATCTTCCACTTACTGGTTTTAAATTGGCAATTGTGTTAATTATTTTTTTAAAACTTAAACTACTTTTGTTTGCAGCTAACATTGCCATTAAAATATTTTTAATTTGAATTTTTCCTATCAATCTTGTTTCAAATTTATAAATATTTTTACAGTATCTTATTTTAACTATTTGTTTTTCATTATGATATTCATGTGAAATTATTTCTAGATTACTATTATTATTTGAAATTGTTTCAATTTTCAGTTTATTTTTTAAAGCTATCCTTTTAATTTTTTTATATTGAGAAATTTCCATATCAGTAATTATGTTAGCTTTTTTTTTGAGCAATTTTTCAAATAGATATAATTTTGATTTAAGATAATCGCTGAATGTTTTGTGATAATCTAAATGATCATGGGATAAATTAGTGAATATGCCTGTTTTAAATTTTAAGCCATCTAATCTATTCTGTTTAAGTCCATGACTAGATGCCTCCAATATAACATCGTTAATTTTTTCTTTTTTAAGTTTATTCAAAATTATACTTAAAGCAATTGGATCAATAGTTGTATTTGAAACTTTTTTTGTATAATTCTGTGTTTTAATACCTAGAGTTCCAATTGAAGCTACTTTTCTTTTATTTAATCTTAAAATTTGAAAATAAAAATCAGCTACTGAAGATTTTCCATTTGTTCCTGTTACTGCAATTATATTTTTTGGTTTATCTTTATAAATTGTGTAAGCAAATTCTGACAAAAACTTTCTTACTTTGGTAGATCTTATAAATAATATGTTTTTTTTTATACCTTCAAATTTTTGATTAGAAATAATAGTTTTCGCACCTTTTTGAATGGCGTGGTTAATAAATTTATTACCATCTATTTTGATTCCTTCTATTGCAAAGAAAATATTATCTTTTTTACACTTTGAACTATTGAAACAAATACCTGAAAAATAATGATTTCTATATTTAAATTCTATACCTTTAATAAAATTTCCAATGATCATGAAGAACTAATTTTCCATATATTTTGTGGCTAAAATAGGCCCAATTCTTTCTATGATCTTTCCAGTAACTTCAACAGATGTCCATCCCGCAGTATTAAATGGTGTTCCTTTGTAAAACCCTCTCTTATTCTTATATTTATAAATATAGTCTTCTGATGTTTTTGGTTCATCTAGCAATACTACCATTACATATTTAGGCTTAGATGTTGGGAATATAGATACAAAAGTATTTACTTTTGCTTTTCTTGTGTAGCCTCCAACTATAGCCTTTTCTGCTGTTCCTGTTTTTCCACCAACCTCATATCCCTTTATATTAGCAAATTCTGCTGTACCCTCTTTTGTTGTTACAATTTTTCTTAATATTTCATTTATTTGTTTTGAAACACCTTCTTTAATAATTCTTTTTTGATTTCGATTGTCGTCTAAAGTTTTTTTAATTAGACTTGGTATAATTTCAAAACCTCCATTTGTAATAATTGCGTAACCTTTTGCTAATTGTAGTGGCGTTGTAGTTATACCATGTCCAAATGAAACAGTCGCTAGTTTACATTTTCCCCATCTGAAAGGAATTGGTACACCAACTTCCTCAATATCGAAATCTATTTTACTTAAAACGCCTATTTTTCCTAAAAATAACTTTAATTTACTAATTTCAAGTTTTTGTCCAATTCTAACAGAGCCTATATTACCCGATCTAATTAAAATTTGTTCAACTGTAAGGGTTGATGGAATTTTCTTGTCATATTCAGAAATTATATTTTTTCCACATTTTAATCTTTTTTCTAAATTTAAAAATTCTGTATCTGTTTTAATTAAACCCTCCTCTAACCCAGCTGCTACAGTAAAAGTTTTAAAAACAGACCCTAATTCATACACACCTTTAGTGGCTCTATTTATAAAATTTACATCACTTACTGTTTCTCTTTTATTAAGATCAAAATCTGGGTATGAAACCATTGAAATAATCTCTCCATTATTAACATTCATTAAAATTGCTGTACTACCTTTGCTTCTAAATACTGAATGAAACTTTATTAGCTCTTCTCTAATTAAAAATTGTATGTCGGTATCTACTGTTAACTTAAGAGGTTTCTTTATTTGCTTTAACTTATCATCAAAAGATTTTTCTAAACCTGATATTCCATTATTGTCATCATCTATTTGTCCAATAATGTGACTAAAAAGATTTTTTTGAGGATATATTCTGGTTAATTTTTCTTCAGACTTAATTGACCTATCTCCAAGCATCATTATTTTTTCATAATTATTTGCTGTTATTTTTTTTTCTAAATAAAAAAATTTATTTTTCTCAAGTTTTTTTGATATTTCAATATAATTTTTATTTGGGAATATTAATTGTAAATTAATTAGAAGTTTTTTTTTATCTATCACTTCTATAGGATTAATACCAATATCTATGGAGCTAACTGTTTTAACTAAATAATTTCCATTTCTATCTATTATATCTGCTCTGTAGTTTTTTTTTGTAATTAAAGGCTTAATTTCATTCTCTATTTTTAATGAACCTAAATGAAGAAGTTGTATTGAGTAAATTATTGAAATTACTAAAAATACAAAGAAGATAAAGGCTATTCTATTAAATTCTATATTTAAATTCGTTTTACTTTTCTTATATGAAAATTCATTTTCATACTCTTCCAAGAAAACATTGTTTTTTTTATCATTCATCAATAATTTCCTCTATGAAATTACTTACTTTTATATGATTATTTTTTTTAATAAGCTTTTTGATTTTTGTAATATCAATTTTTATTAAATCTTTTTCAAAGTATTGAGTTTGATATTGGGTTAATTTATCTGGTGAGCTTAAATAGTTATACTCTAAAAGCACATCTCCTAGTTCTGATTTTAATGGCCTAATATTTTCATTTACCATAAAAATTTTATCTTCTATTTCTTTTGTGGAGTTTTTTATTAATGATGTGGCTAGGATTAATATAAGAATAGTTGTAAATGTTATTTTCTTCATAACTTTTTAGAAAAATTTTCAATTTTAATTAAATAGTCAAATTTTTCTAAAATGTCAGTTTCAAAATCATAAAAGTCTTCTTTTTTTATAACATATCTTAATTTAGCAGATCTTGATGGTGGATTTTCTTGAATTTCTTTTTCAGAAGGTACAATTGGTTTTTTACTCATAGATTTAAACAAGTTTACTTTTTCTTCACCTTTTGGCATATAACGCGAAACACTTTTATTTTCTGATAAACTTTTAAAAAAATATTTTACAATTTTATCTTCAAGTGAATGAAATGTAACAACTGCTATAATACCATCTTTTTTAACAACTTTTGCGGCATTAATTAGTCCATAAATAAGTTCACTAATTTCTTTATTAACAAATATTCGTAATGCTTGAAAAACTTTTGTTGCGCTATGTGTTTTTAAATTTTTTTTTCTTTTTGATGATTCAATAATTCTTACTAGCTCCTCTGTTGTTATTTTTCTAGTTGCTCTATCCTCTACAATGTTATGTGCTATTCTATTACTATCTTTTTCATCTCCAAAATATTTAAATATTTGGGCGAGTTCTTTTTTATCTAAAATATTAATTACTTCTTTTGCAGAAAAATCATTTATTCCCATTTTCATATTAAGTTCACCAATTGTTTCAAAAGAGAGACCCTTTTTTGGGTCTTTTATTTGTGTATATGAATATCCTAAATCAAAAATTACAGCTTTTATATTTTCATTTTTAAGCTTTAAATTATTCAACTCACTGAATTTAGTATTTTTGAATAAAAACCTATTTTCAAATTCTTTTTGAATTTGTGTAGCTTTTACTATGCTTTCTAAATCTCTATCAAGCGCAATAACTTTTGTTTTATCAAAGTTTAAAATTTTTTTTGTATATCCACCTTGACCAAAAGTGCAGTCAATGAATGTGCCACCATATTGAGGGGTAATAATGCTAATTAATTCACTTAGCAATACCGGATAATGATTTCTCATTTCTGGTATTATGGTAGCTATCATTCGTTTTTTTAAAGACCATTAATTTTTTTGTCTTCTTAAAAATGCTGGAATTTCTAAATCATCATCTTCAAAATCTTTATCATTATTTTCTGAGATTAACATTCCTTCTGTATCATCAGTATCGTTGTCAGAACTAAATAAATCTGGAGATGACTCACCTTCGACGCCAAAATTTTCAAGTCCATTGGAAACGTGCTCTGATGCAACTGAGCTACTTTCTTCAGTTTCACCCATGGCGCTTAATACTTCCTCTGAAAAAGACTGCTCATAATCACTTGATTGACTGTTTTCAATAATACTCTCAATTTCTTGGTTGCTGGAAACTTGTTCATTCATCATTTCTGATGAAGCGGAATTTGTAACCGGTTCTGCAATAATCTCATTTTCCAATTTCAATGCATTAGCACCATGCGTAATAGAACTGGACATTGATGATGAAAAGTTAAATGCTTGAGCTGAACCTGTGGCGCTAAAATCTGAATAACCTGGATTTCTATTCTGTATTCTGTGAACCATATTAATTACAGATTTTGATTCTGGTTGCTGTCCATCTAGTGCAGTTGCAACGATTGAAACTCTAATCTTACCCTCAAGATCTGCAGAAGTAATAGCTCCGATAATTACCTCAGCTTCCGGATCAACTTCAGCTCTTATTTTGTTTACTACTTCATCAACTTCAAAAAGTTTAAGATCCTTACCACCAGTAATATTTACCAATAATCCTTTAGCACCTTTTAGTGTGTAATCATCAATTAACGGATTACTAATTGCCATATCTGTTGCTTTTGCTGCTCTACCTTCTCCTTCAGCTTCACCCGTTCCCATCATTGCTTTGCCCATTGAAGCCATTACAGTTTCAACATCGGCAAAATCTAAATTAACTATACCTGGTCTAACCATTAGATCGGTTACACTTTGTACACCTTGCATTAAAACATTATTTGAAAGATTAAAAGATTCTTCAAATGTAGTTTGCTCATTTGCAATCTTAAATAGATTTTGATTTGGAATTACAATAATTGTATCTACATGCTTTCTTAATTCTTCAAGACCTTGTTGTGCTCTTCTCATTCTTGAAGGACCTTCATATAAAAAAGGAAGTGTAACAACACCTACTGTTAAAATATTTAACTCTTTTGCAGCTCTTGCAATAACGTGTGCAGCACCTGTTCCAGTTCCACCACCCATGCCAGCAGTAATAAACACCATGTTTGCACCTTGAAGCGTATTTACAATATCATTTAAAGATTCGTCTGCTGCTGCTTGACCAATGTCATGCTTAGCTCCTGCGCCTAGACCTTTTGTTAGATTTAGACCAATTTGAATTCTTGCTTTAGCCTTACTTAACTTTAAATCTTGGGCATCAGTATTAACAGCAATAAACTCTACCCCTTGTAACCCACTATCGATCATTTCATTAAGTGCATTTCCACCAGCTCCGCCAACTCCTACAACTAGTAATCTTGGTTGTAATTCTTTAATTTCTGTTGTTTTAAAGTTAATTGTCATTTTTATTTCCCCTCATTGTTATTAAAATGTTTTTCCCATTTAAGGCTTGCACGATTTAAATTTGCTTTTTTTCTTGCATTGACCTTAAATTTTTCAAATGCTGCTGGTTCCCATATTTGGAATGTTTGACCTTGACCAACAAAGAGCATGCTGCTTTTTATTTTTGCATGCTTTAATATTTTTGTTGAAAGTGAAATTCTACCTTCACTATCAAATTGTAAATTCACACTTTCAGATAATATAGATGTTGCAAAATAATCTCTTTTTTCCTCAAACGGACTGAGATTGTCTATACTTGATGAAAGTTTTTCAATTCTATCCTGTGAACATGCTTCAATAGACTGATTGTTAAATGATGGATAACAAATAACACCATTGTATCCTAAATTTGAAAGATGAGATCTGAAACTAGCAGGCACTGATACCCTTCCTTTTTTGTCTATTTTGTTCTCGTAAGTCGATAAAAACATATTTTTTATATTTCATAAATTCCTTATTTGGGAATATATGGGATATTATGGGTATTTTAAACTTTAGTCAATATGTTCATTTTAAGGGTATTTATTAACAATTGTGGTTAACTTTTATGTATCTTTATTAAATCTAAGATCAATTTTTAATTTTATTTTAATACAGCCTGAAAAATAAAAAAAAGAACAGAAATGATTCAATTATGAATCAAAAGGTGAACATCTATATTAGAGAAATTTTTACTGTAACTAAGTTTGCTAGACAAACTATAAGCCGGGTTCTGTCATTAAAACTTATCATTTCTCTAGGCTTAAGATCACTCTTAAGCTCAAGCAACTAACCCTGATGACTAGCCAAAGACGGCTTTTAGTTTTTCAACAATGTCATCTCTACTTAGTCTTGCTCCCAGTGGGGTTTTCCAGCGTTCATTGTTACCAATAGAACCGGTGCGCTCTTACCACACCTTTTCACCCTTGCCATGTTATGGCGGTATATTTTCTGTGGCACTATCCCTAGGGTTTCCCCCGCCAGGTATTATCTGGCACTGTGTCTTTG
>Ga0209709_10000563_pt1 | contig 35690 bp, 34 predicted proteins | sample ArcticOcean_MG_C_2_FD_187435 | JGI IMG/M metagenome (GOLD analysis project Ga0209709, IMG submission 187435) | Marine microbial communities from western Arctic Ocean - ArcticOcean_MG_CB4_136 (SPAdes) (version 2) | ecosystem: Environmental > Aquatic > Marine > Oceanic | place: Arctic Ocean... | reverse complement strand
ATGAATTTATTATTTTAGCAGATACAGGTGAAAGTAAAATTTTTACAGATAAAAGAGTTTTTGATTTAGACAGTGAAGGTTCAATAATGGATAGACAATCTTTAAAAGATTTAAGAAAAAAATATGAACAATATTATTCTGTAGCTGATGAAAAATTTGATAAAGTTGAATTTGAAGAAAAAGTATCTGAAGAAAATAGACTGATTACAAAGGGTATTGAAGTAGGTCACATTTTTTATTTTGGAGATAAATATTCAAAAGCTCTAAATGCATCTGTTGATCTTCCCGGCGGTAAAAAAGATTTTGTTAAAATGGGCTCTTATGGAATAGGTGTATCAAGATTGGTTGGTGCAATTATTGAAGCTAAATATGATGATAAAAAAGAAATAATGAAATGGCCATTTTCTGTTGCTCCTTATGAACTTGCAATAATTCCAATGATTAACAAAAATGAAACAACTGCTTTAGACAAGGCAACAAAACTTTTTAAATATTTTGATAGTAAAAATATTGATGTAATTATTGATGATATGGATGAAAATCTATCATCTAAAATCAAGAAATTTAATCTTATAGGAGTTCCCTATCAAATTATAATAGGGAAAAAATCTGAAGGTGATCTATTAGAATTTAAAGAAATTGGAAAAGATCCAAAGAATTTAACATTAGATGAAATAACTAAAATTTTAACAAAGCTAAAAGGAAAAAATTGATATCTACTTTAGAAAAAGAAATTACATTTAGGTATCTTAAGACCAGGAAAAAAGATGGTTTTTTAAACATCATTTCTATTTTTTCCTTTATTGGAATAAGCTTAGGTGTGGCTGTACTTATAATAGTAATGTCCGTAATGAATGGCTTTAGAACAGAACTAGTTAGTAAAATCGTTGGATTTAATGCTCATGTTACAGTTAAACCGTATGAAGAATCAATTAACATAGAAAATCTTAATAACAAAAATTTAAAACTAATTTCAAAAGAGTTAATTTTTAGTAATTCTGGTGAGGCCATTATCATTAGCAAAGACTACACTAAGGGATTAATTTTAAGAGGTTATAGTAGTAAAAATTTTCCAAAACTTGACGTTGTAAAAAAAGGAAATTTTATTGGGCAATCAGATCAGTTATATAAAAATTTCATTTCTATTGGTAAAGAATTAAGTTTTAATTTAGGTCTTGGAATTGGTGATAAAGTATCAATTATGTCACCTGTAGGTATTGAAACTATTATTGGAAGCCTACCCAAACAAAGAACTTTTATTATAAATTCAATTTTTGATAGCGGTATGGCAGATTTTGATTCAAATATAGCATTTATCAACCTAGATACATTAGAAAATTTTTTCGATTTTGAAAAAAAAAATAGAAATCTAGAAATATATTTAAATAACCCATCTAATATTGAAGAAGTAAAAATCAAGATTCAAAAAATATTTGATAATCAGTTCGTATTTACCTGGGCTGATATGAACAATTCTTTATTCTCTGCTTTAAAAGTTGAAAGAAATGTAATGTTTATAATCTTATCTTTAATAATTATAGTAGCAGCTTTTAATATTATTTCCGGACTTACAATTTTGGTAAAAAATAAAACTAGAGATATAGCAATACTCAAATCTATTGGTGTCTTAAATAAATCTATAATAAAAATATTTTTTTTAGTAGGTGTTATTATTGGAACTTCAGCAACTTTTTTTGGAATTTTTCTAGGTGTGATTTTTTCTTTATATATTGAAAATCTTAGGGAATTTTTAAGTAATACTTTTAATATTAATCTTTTTCCTAAGGAAATTTATTTTTTAAGCACTATGCCTTCTGAAATAAATCCAACATCAATTTTTATTATTTCATTATGCTCAATTTTTATCACTATTATTGTCTCAATTTTTCCAGCTATAAAAGCATCAAAACTAGATCCTGTTAAAGGCCTAAAGTATGAATAATTTGATATCTATAAAAAAAATTTCTAAATCTTTTTCTAAAAATAAAAAAGTAATTGTTTTAAAAAAAATTAACTATTCATTTGCTAAAGGTAAAATTTATTCTCTTATGGGTCCATCTGGGTCAGGAAAATCCACACTACTAAATATTTTATCGATGATTGATAAACCTACAGCTGGTTCATTGTTAATTGGTAATGAGATAATAGATTTTAATGATAGCAGTAATAATGATCTTGTGAGGTCAAAAAAGATTGGTATTATTTATCAACAAAATAATTTACTACCTGATTTTACAGCACTTGAAAATGTATATCTTGCAGGTCTTTCATTGAGTGGTCATAAAAAAAATTCAATTAAAAAAGCCCAAAAAATTATTAAAGAAATGGGTCTTGTATCCCGTGCACACCACTATCCATCAGAACTTTCAGGTGGAGAAATGCAAAGAATTGCAATGGCTAGAGCACTTATAAACGAGCCTGAGATTATATTGGCCGACGAACCCACAGGAAGTCTTGATCAAAAGACTGCTAGAGAAGTTTTTAAAGTTTTATATAATTTAAAAAGTAAAAAAAGATTAATAATTTATGCAACTCATAATAGATTTTTTGCCAATATGGCTGATTGCAAATTAGAAATGATTGATGGTAATATCAAAACTATCAATGCCAGAATTAAATAATCAAAAATTTAATCATTTAAAAATTCACACGCAATATTCAATTTGTGAAGGCGCAATTAAAATAGAAGACCTAAAAACCTTTAGTAAAGAACACAAAATTGCTTGTTTGGGCCTATCCGATACATCTAATTTATGTGGCTCTCTAGAATTTGCTGAAAATATATCAAAGGTTGGCACTCAACCTATTGTGGGTACACAAATTTATTTTAAGTTTGAAGACACTATGGGGCTTCTACCTTTAATTGCTCTTAATGAAAAAGGATATAAGCGTATTATTGAATTGTCATCTAGGTCGTATTTAGAAAATGATGCTCTTTCTGATCCACATTTAGATATAAAAGAATTATTAACTGATACAGAGGGAGTAATACTTTTATCTGGAACAATTCATGGTTTATTTGGTAAATTATTTGAAAAAGGACGCTTTGAAGAAATATCTAAACTTTATGAAAATTTATTATTAAAATATGGTGATAAATTTTATTTAGAAATTCAAAGACATGGAGATCTAAATGAAATTCAGTTTGAAAAATATAATTTAGAGCAATCATTAAAAATAAAAATACCCATCATTGCAACTAATGAAGTTTATTATCTAAAACCAGATATGCATGAAGCTCATGATGCACTAACTTGTATTGGATCAAAAACTTATATTAATGAGAAAAATAGAATTAAATATAGCAATCAACACTATTTTAAAACTAATGAGGAAATGTCAACATTATTTAAAGACCTACCTGAAGCTTTAGAAAATAATTTTAACCTTCCTTTTAGATGTAATTTTAAGCCACAGTTTTCCAAGCCCGTATTACCAAATATCAGCTCTGAAAAAGGAGGCAGTGCTGATGAAATACTTAAAAAAGATTCTTTAGATGGGTTAAAAGAAAAATTTTTAAAGGTTTTTAAAATTGAAGAAGAAAATCTTCAAAAAAAGGATATTTTTATCAAATATAAAGACAGACTAGATCATGAATTAAAGATTATAATAGAAATGAAATACCCAAGTTATTTTTTAATTGTTTCTGATTATATTAAATGGGCAAAAGCAAATGATATACCCGTTGGACCTGGAAGAGGATCTGGAGCAGGTTCATTGGTTGCATGGTGTTTGTCTATTACAGATGTTGACCCCATAAAGTTTAATTTAATTTTTGAAAGATTTCTAAATCCAGACAGAATCTCCATGCCTGATTTTGATATAGATTTTTGTGAGGAAAAAAGAGATTTAGTTCTCAAATATCTAACTACAAAATATAAAGATAGTGTTGCTCATATTATAACTTTTGGAAAACTTAAGGCAAGAATGGTTATTAGAGATGTTGGAAGAGTTCTAGGATTACCGTATGGTTTTGTAGACAGTATATCAAAGATGATTCCATTTGATCCTTCAAGACCTCAAAGCTTGACAGAATGTATTAGCAATGAACCAAGACTTAAAAAACTAATAAATGAAGACCCTCGCGTTAAAAAGCTAACAGATCTTTCTTTAAAATTAGAAGGATTGAATAGAAATGTTGCAACACATGCTGCCGGTGTTGTTATTGCAGACAAAAAATTAACTGAAACTGTACCTTTATATAAAGATGCTTCTGCCGATTTGCTATTACCCTCAACACAGTTTGATATGTATTCAGCTGAAAATGCTGGCCTAGTAAAATTTGATTTCTTAGGTTTAAAAACTCTGACAGTAATTGATAGAACAGAAAAATTGATAATAAATAAAATCAAAGATTTTAAAGTTGAAAATATTGATTTTGAAGATCAAAAAGTTTTTGAACTACTATCGTCAGGAAATACAGTTGGCTTGTTCCAGGTTGAGAGTGCTGGTATGCGAGAAGCTTTACTTCAAATGAAACCCAATCATATAGAGGATATAATAGCATTAGTGGCGCTTTATAGGCCAGGGCCCATGAGCAATATACCAATATATAATGACTGTAAACATGGCCGACAAAAACCAGATTATTTACATCCGTTGCTCGAAGATATTCTTAAACCAACTTACGGAGTAATAATTTATCAGGAACAAGTAATGCAAATTGCACAAAAACTATCTGGTTATACAGCTGGCGAAGCTGATATTTTGAGAAGAGCCATGGGTAAAAAAAAAAGGGCTGAATTAGAAAGACAAAAACAAGGTTTTATAGTTGGTGCTGTTAAAAATGGTATTGATAAAGAAGTTGCGGCAAGCATTTTTTTAAAGATTGAACCATTTGCTGAATATGGATTTAATAAAAGCCATGCTGCAGCATACGCAATTATTTCTTACCAAACAGCATTTTTAAAGACTTATTATCCTAATGAATTTTTTGCAGCCTCAATGACAATGGATTTATCTAACCAAAATAAATTAAGTGAATTTCACGAGGAGCTTAAAAGAATAAAAATTAACGTTGTAAGACCAAACATTAATAGATGTTTTGCAGATTTTCAATTTGATGAAAGCAACTTTTATTATGCTTTAGGTGGAATTAAGAGTGTTGGCTATGAAGCTGTATCAAACATTGTAAAAGAAAGAATTAAAAATGGTAATTTTAAATCGATAAATGATTTTTTGAATAGAATAAGCCCCAAAGATATTAACAAACTCCAATTAGAAGGTTTGGTAAAAGCAGGAGCATTTGATAGTATAGATAATAATAGACAGGCTTTATTTAACTCTATTCCAAATTTTATTATTAAAACAAAAAATATTTATGAAAATAAAGCTGCCAATCAAATAGATCTTTTTGCAACAGATGAAGAGCAAGATAATGAAATAGTTACCAATATTGAAGACTGGAAATTTGAAGAAAGATTATCTCGCGAGTTTGAAGCGATGGGTTTTTTTATTTCAGATCATCCATTAAATCAATTCAAAGAGATTTTTGAAGACTATAAAATTATTGACTACATTAAATTCAACTCAGATAATAATATTAAAGATTCAAATATAGCCGCTACACTTTTAAAAATTACAGAAAGAAAAACAGCTAAAGGAAATTCTTATGGTGTTATAAAATTTACTGATTTAACAAGTGTATTTGAACTTTTTATTTTTTCTGATATTTTAGAATTAAATAGAGAAATTTTAGTAGAAGGTAACTCTCTAATAATAACCCTGTTAAAGAATATTTCTAATGATGAAAATAGATTTAAACGAATTAATGTACAAAAAATAGCCTCGCTTAAGGATCTTTTTAATAAACCTGTATCAGAAATTATTTTTAATATTAAATCTATAAAAGATATTGATAAAATATCCTCTGTATTAAAAGATGAAGGCGATACAGAGGTAAAAATTAATATTTTAGATGAAAAAAATAATATGAGCTTTAAACTTAAAAATAAACGATTTATTGATAGAAAATCAATAAATATCCTTAGAAACGATGATATTTTTACAATTATTCATTAAAAAAAGCTTGTTTGTTTTTAAAAAAATTTGTAAGTACCTAGTAAATTAAATTAACACGCACACAGTTTGTGGTTTTATACCTCCGGTCCTTTGGTGGAAATTACTGTGGTGGCTTAACCGGGAATAAATATGAAAATACCAAGTCTAACTATCCAACAACTTTTAGAAGCAGGCGTACACTTAGGTCATAAGACCTTAAGATGGAATCCTAAGATGAAAAAATATATTTTTGGCAAAAGAGATTCAATTCATATTATTGATTTGACCCAAACCTTAGAGCTAACAAATGTAGCACTTGAAAAAATCTATAAAACAATAACTGCTAATGGTAAAATTTTATTTGTATCAACCAAAAAACAAGCCTCAGAGGCCATTGCTGATTTAGCAAAAGAAACAGGACAATTTTGGGTTAATTATAGATGGTTAGGTGGAATGTTAACAAACTGGGGAACAATATCTGGATCAATAAAAAAGATGAAAAAATATGAAATTGATTTAACATCAGAAAATAGAGGCTTCACTAAAAAAGAACTTCTTAAGATGAGCGTTAAAAAAGGTAAACTCGAAAGATCATTGGGCGGCATTGCAGAAATGAAAAAAGTACCAGATCTTGTTTTTATTATTGATACCAATTATGAGTCCTTAGCCATTCAAGAATCTGTAAAATTAGGAATACCTATCATTGCGATTTTAGACAGCAATTCTAATCCAGATGGTATTGATTATCCTATTCCAGGTAACGATGATGCTCGAAGATCAATAGATCTTTATTGTAACTTAGTTAAAGAAACTATAGATAATGCTAAAAAAGAGATCCCTTCTAAAATGGATGAAAAACCAGCTTTAGATGATATTAAAGAAAAAAAACAAGATAAACCTAAAAAAACTGTTCAGGAAATTGATAGAGAAAAACTAGATGAAAAATTTGCAAAAAAAAAAGCAAAGTTGAATTAGCATGAGTGATATCGAGAAAGTAAAAAAATTAAGAGAGACAACTGGCGCGGGATTTAAAGATTGCAATTTAGCAATCAAAGAGTCAGGTGGTGACCTCGATAAAGCTATGGAAATTTTAAGGGTTAAAGGAATTTCTAAAGCATCCAAAAAAATGTCAAGAGATGCAAAAGAAGGTGTTGTTGCCACAAGTGGAAATACTAAAAAAACTTCAATAATTGAGTTAAATTGTGAAACAGATTTTGTAGCTAAAAATGAAGACTTTATTTCTTTTGCCAAAGAAATAAGTGATTTAAATAACCAAAATAATTCTGACATAGAAAAACTGAATAAATCTAAAATGAAAAGTGGCCAAACTGTTGAAGATAACCTAGTCGCATTAATCGCCAAAATGGGAGAAAAAATAACAATTGGCAGATTAAAAACATTTAATAATTCTGGTACTATAAATTTTAATTATTTACATACCGTTGTTAAGGATAATTTATCCAAATTAGCTGTTGTTGTTTCTTTGGAAACAAGTGATGCCTCAGATACAATAAAATCCTTTGGTAAACAACTTGCTATGCATGTAGCTGCCTCAAACCCTATTGCTTTAGACACAAGTTCAATTGATAAAGAAATTATAGATAAAGAACAAAGTCTTATTACTGAGGAACTAAAAAACTTGGGAAAACCTGAGGAAATAGCAAAAAAAATTAGCTTTGGTAAAATTAATAAATTCAAAGAAGATAACGCTTTATTATCACAAGCCTGGGTTATGGAGCCAAAAAAAAAGGTGCAAGACATAGTAAAAGAACTTAGTATTACAGACTTGAAAATAAAAGATTTTTATAGAATAAAAATTGGTGAATAAATGTTTAATGACAAAACATATAGCCAAAAAATGGATAAAACCATTGAGGTTTTTACAAAAGAACTAACATCCTTGAGAACAGGCAGGGCCAATGCAAGTATGCTTGATTTGATCAAAGTTGATGTCTATGGCCAGGCAATGCCAATAAATCAAGTTGCTAGCATCACAACTCCAGAGTCACGAATGATTAATATTCAAGTTTGGGATTTAAATAATGTTCCACTTGTAGATTCTGCAATTAAAAAATCTGAATTAGGTTTAAATCCACAAATAGATGGTCAATTGATAAGACTTCCAGTCCCTGACTTAAGTGAGGAAAGAAGGGGAGAAATAAAAAAAATGATCAAATCAATGGGTGAAAAGTGCAAGATTTCGATTAGGAATATCAGAAGAGAAGCAAATGATGACTTAAAGAATTTGTTAAAAGATAAACATATCAGTGAAGACGATGAAAAAAAATTTGAAAAAATAGTACAAATATTTACTGACGAACATATAAAAAAAATTGATGATAAAGTTATAGCTAAAGAAAAAGAAATAATGACAATATGAACCCAGTTAAACATGTTGCCATCATTATGGATGGAAACGGTAGGTGGGGTATTAAATTTAAAAATTCTAGAAATGCTGGACATCGAGCAGGTTTAAAGACTGTTGAAGCTGTTATTAAAGAAAGCCTTAAATCAAAAATTAAATACTTAACCCTTTATACTTTTTCTACAGAAAATTGGAAAAGGCCCAAGAAAGAAATTTTTTTTTTATTTAATTTATTAGAAAATTTTCTATCAAAAAAAATTAATTCATTAATAAACAATGGAATAAAATTAAAAATTATTGGTAATAAGAAAATTTTTTCATTAAAATTAAAAAAATTACTAAAAGAATCAGAATTAAAAACATCAAAAAATACTAAATTACAAATTAATTTAGCATTAAATTATGGATCTAAAAATGAAATTATAAATGCAGTAAAACTTATTGGAAAGAATAAAAAAATATTTACTGAAAAAAATATTGAAAGTTATTTGTATACAAAAAATATACCAAATCCAGACATATTAATAAGAACCGGAAACACGAATAGACTTAGTAATTTTTTATTATGGCAATTGGCATACACCGAAATTTTTTTTGAAAAAAAACTATGGCCTGATTTTACAAGAAATGATTTTAAAAAAATAATAAATAGATTTAAAAAATTAAAAAGAAATTTTGGTGGTATATGAAAAATAAAGAAATCATTAAAAGAATTATAACATCATTATTTCTAATATCATTGCTAATGCTTACTTTTTTTTATTCTTACATACTGCTGATTTTGTTAATACTTATTTCAATAATTTCATGGATTGAATTTAATTCATTAATAATAAAAATTTTTGATAAAGATAAAATTAATGTGAATTTTTTAAGATTTTTAATAAAGTCATTAAGTTTAATTTATTTAACTTTTTTTTCAGTGCTAATATTTGAAGGAATAACAAATAATAATATCAAAACTTACACGATTTTTTTATTTTTGATTTGTATTTTCTCTGATATTGGTGGTTTAATTTTTGGAAAAATATTTAAGGGCAAAAAATTAACAAAAATTAGTCCAAATAAAACAATATCAGGTTCCATTGGATCGTTTATTTTATCTTTATTTTTGGTACCTTTTTTCTATTTTATATTTGATAATTTTTACAATCCATTTTTTTTAATAATTTTTACAACAATTATATCATTTGTTTGTCAACTAGGAGATTTATTTATTTCTTACTTAAAGAGAAAAGCAAAAGTTAAAGATACTGGAAATTTACTACCTGGTCACGGTGGTGCTTTAGATAGAATAGATGGAATGCTTTTTGCTATACCTGTTGGCTATTTAATACTATCAATTTTTAATATATGAAAAAAAAAATTGTTATTCTTGGATCAACAGGATCTATTGGTAAAAATTTAATCGATATTCTTAAAAATGATAAAAAAAATATTGAAATAAAACTTTTATCAACCAATAAAAACTATAAAGAGTTATTAAAACAAGTTGATTTATTTAAAGTTAAAAATATTATTATTAAAGATAAAAAAAATTTTCAAATTACTAAAAAAATTTTAAAGAATAAAAAAATTAATATTTATAATAATTTTCATAAGATAAACAGTATATTTATTAAAAAAGATGTTGATTATACAATGAACGCAATCTCAGGTCTTGATGGTTTAGAACCAACACTTAAGATAATTTGTCATACTAAAAGAATAGCGATAGCAAATAAAGAGTCTATTATTTGTGGATGGAAAATGATTTCTAATCAATTAAAAAAATATAAAACAACTTTTGTACCAGTAGATTCTGAACATTTTTCAATATGGTCACTGCTAAATAATACAGATAATAAAAATATTGAAAAGATTTACATTACTGCATCCGGAGGTCCTTTTAACAACTATCCATTAAATAAATTTAAATATATAACACCAAAATTAGCTCTTAATCATCCTAATTGGAAAATGGGAAAAAAAATTACAATTGACTCAGCTACAATGATGAATAAAGTTTTTGAAATTATTGAAGCTAATAAAATTTTTAATATTAATTACAATAAACTTAAAATTTTAGTTCATCCTAAATCATACGTACATGCTCTAATAAAATTTTCCAATGGTTTAACAAAAATTTTAATTCATGATACAAACATGAAAATTCCTATTTTTAATTCACTGTATCCCGATTTTGAAAAAAAAATTAAATCTAAAAATCTAGATTTGCAAATTATTAATAATCTTAATTTTCAAGAAATTGATAAAAAAAGATTTCCAATTGTAAAGATTCTTAATATTTTAAAAAATAAAGACTCATTATTTGAAACTGTAATCGTTAGTGCAAATGATGAATTAGTAAAAATGTTTTTAGATAAAAAAATTAAATTTTTAGATATTTCTAAGATTTTATTAAAGTTTATTAATCAAGATGAATTTAAAAAATATTTATCTAAAATTCCAAAAAGTATTGATGAAATTAAACAATTAAATGATTATGTTCGTTTGAAAATAAACACGATAAGTATATAAGTACGGATGTTTAAAATATTTATTAAGATATGTCTTTCTCTATATTTGTTTGCCAATATATCTTATGCTGAAGTTATTAAAAAAATTGATGTCCAAGGCAATAAAAGACTATCCCTTGAATCAATAGTAGTTTTTGGTGAAATAGAACTCAATAAAAATTTAAATGAAAATAATTTAAATCAAATTTTAAAAAATCTTTATAATACAAATTTTTTTAAACAAGTTAAGTTAAGCATTAAAGACAACATCTTGATAATTGAAGTTGAGGAAAACCCAATAATTGAAAATTTAGAAATTGAAGGTGTTAAAAGTACAAAATTAAAAGAAGCGCTTCTTGATTCAATGGAGCTTAAAAGCAGAAAATCTTTTGTTAAATCAACCTATGAAAGAGACTTAAACTTAATTAAAAATATAATTAAAAGTCAGGGTTATTATTTTGCTAATATTGAAACCACAATACGTAAAAGTGAAGAATTAAATTCTATAAGATTAATTTACAACATAGACCTTGGCAGAAAAGCTAAAATTAATGAAATAAAATTTATTGGTGACAAAAAAATTAAAGATCGTAAATTAAAAAATTTAATCACTACCGAAGAGTCTAAATTTTGGAAATTTTTATCAAATAGATTTTATCTGGACAGGGAAAGAATTGCTTTAGATAAAAGACTCATTACAAACTATTATAAAAATAATGGATATTTTAATGTTAAAGTTGAAAATTCTTTTGTTGAATTTAAAAACAATGGTTCCTTTAAATTAATTTTTAACATAAATGCAGGTAATAAATTTATTTTTAACAATCTTAAACTAAATGTACCTGATGACTATGATCCTAAATATTTTATATCTATTGAAAATTTACTTAATAAACTAGAGCAAAAAATATACTCATTAAATAAAATAGATAAAATTTTAAATGAAATAGATAAAATTGCACTTTCTAAACAATACGAGTTTATTGATGCAAAAATAAATGAGAATATAATAGGTGAAAATAAACTAGATATTACTATTTCTTTAATTGAAACTGAAAAATTTTATGTCGAAAGAATTAATATTTTTGGAAACTCATATACGCTAGAAGAAGTTATAAGAAATTCTTTAATTGTTGATGAGGGTGATCCCTACAATAAAATTTTATTTAACAAGTCTATAAACAATTTAAAAGCAAAAAATATTTTTGGTTTAGTTGAATCTAAAATTAAAGATGGTTCTAATGAAAACTTAAAAGTAGTAGATATCACAGTTGAAGAAAAAGCTACTGGCGAAATATCTTTAGCCGCTGGTGTTGGTACATCTGGTGGAACTATAGGCGGTGGATTAAAGGAAAATAATTTTTTAGGAAAAGGTATTAGGTTAGATACAAACTTAACACTGAGTAAAAATTCTGTAAAAGGTGCATTTGTATACTCTAAGCCTAATTTTAATTATACCGACAATACTTTATTTACCTCACTTAAAAGAGTCTCAACTGATAATATTGTTGATTTTGGATACAAAACTTCCACTACAGGACTTGGTTTTGGAACTACTTTTGAACAGTATGAAAACTTATATTTTAGTCCTGAAATAACTACTTCGTTTGAAGACCTTGAAACCACTTCTACAGCAAGTAAAAATTTAAAAAAACAAGCAGGGGAATATTTTGACTTATATTTTAATTATGGGCTAAATTATGATTTAACTAATCAAAGATATAAACCATCCGAGGGTTACAGAGCAATCTTTTCACAGGAATTACCTATATCTTCAGAAAACAATGAACTGGGAAATAGTTTTTCAGTTTCAAAATATAAAAAATTACCATCTGAAATGATTGGTAAAATTAGTTTTTTTTATAGCACCGTTAATACAGTTAGTAGTGATGCTGATGTTAGAATATCTAAAAGACTATATTTACCTACTAATAAATTAAGAGGTTTTGAAGCTGGCAAAATTGGACCAATTGAAAATGACGATTTTATTGGTGGAAATCAAATTTCTGCAATAAATTTATCCACAACATTACCTCAAATTTTGCCTTCATTTCAAAACACAGATTTGTCATTATTTTTCGATGCAGCAAATGTTTGGGGTGTAGATTACAATAGTTCACTTGATAATAATAAGTTACGTAGTGCAGCTGGTGTTGCACTAGACTTAATGACTCCAATTGGACCATTAAGTTTTTCTTTATCTTATCCAATAACCAAAGCTTCTACTGACAAAACTGAAACATTCAGATTTAATTTAGGTACAAGTTTTTAATTATGATGAACCAATTATTTAAGATAATAATTTTTTTTTTTTTATTAATTCATTCAAATTTTTCAAATGCTAGCGATAAAATTTCATATATAGACATAGACTATATAATGAATAATTCATTAGCAGGAAAATCTATTAATAGTCAATTAAAGACAAAGAATGATTCTAATTTAAAAAAGTTTAAAAAAACCGAAGATAAATTAAAATCAGAAGAAAAAAAGATAATATCTCAAAAAAATGTACTAAGTAAAGACGAATTTGATAAAAAAGTAACATCACATAAAAAAGATATATCTAATTATAGAGAAGAAAGAACCAAAGATGTTAAAAATTTAAATAAAAAAAGAATAGACGCACACTCTTTTTTGCTTAATGAATTAACACCAATACTAGCAGAATTTTCTAAAACAAATCTGATATCCATAATAATACCCAAAAAAAATATTATAATGGGCAAAACTAATTTAGATATTACAAGCCAAATCTTAAAAATATTAGATAAAAAAATTAAAAAAGTTGAAATCAAATAATGGTTGATTATCTTAGCAAGCAAGACATAATAAATTTGTTACCACATAGAGAACCTATGCTTTTAATAGATGAATTAAAAAATATAAAAAAACTTTTTTCAGCAACAGCTGTTGTTAATGTTAAAAAAGATAGTTTTTTTGTTCAAGGTCATTTTCCTGGCAACCCAGTTATGCCGGGTGTTTTGATAGTTGAAGCGTTTGGCCAAGCTGCAGCTGCATTAACTGCACATGGCCTAGATAAAGCTACATACGAAAACAAACTAGTTTTTTTAATGGGTATAGAAAAAGCTAGATTTAGAAATCCAGTTATACCAGACTGTAAACTTGAACTTAACATAGAAGCAATAAGATCTCATGGAAAAGTATGGAAATACAAAGGGGAAGCTTTTGTTAATGAAAAAAAAATGGCTGATGCACAATGGATGGCTACCATAGTTGATAGAAAATAATTAGTAACATTTCTTGATAGGTAATTTTTAACAGTTTTGATAAAAAACCTTATTCATGATTAATGTATTTTTTAAAAATAAAGGACCATTTACCATAGAAAAAGTTTTAGAATTATCAAAAGTTGGAAAATGTATAAAGGCCAATAAAAAAAAAATTTTTGATATTAAAGATCTGGTTACCGCTAAGAAAAATGATATCACTTTTTTTCATTCCAGAAAATACGAAAAACTTGCGTTAAAAACGAAAGCATCTTTTTGCATAACAACACAAAATCTTTCTACTTTACTTCCAAGCTCATGTGATAAAATAATTGTAAATAATGTTTTAATTGCAACAGCTAAAATTACTGAATTATTTTACCCAGATTCTGTTACTGATGATTTTGATTCAAAAGTTGATTATATTGAAAAAACATATTTAAAAAAAAAAGTTACATTTGGTAAAAATGTGCTGATTGGAGAAAATGTTAAAATAGGGAAAAATTGTTTGATCGGCCATAACACAATTATTGAAAGCAATGTTATTATTGGTGACAATTGTTCCATTGGTTCAAATGTAATTATTAGAAATACAATAATAGATAACTTTGTTAATATTTTAGATGGATGTGTTATTGGTAAAAAAGGATTTGGATTTTTTCCCAATCAAAAAAAAAATATTAGGTATCCGCATATTGGAACCGTAATAATTAAAGACAATGTTGAAATAGGCTGTGGATCTACAATTGATAGAGGATCTATGTCGAACACAATTATTGGTAAAAATTCCTTTTTAGACAACCAAATTCATGTTGCACATAATAATAAGATTGGTGATAATTGCATTGTTGCAGGTCAAGTTGGTTTTGCTGGCAGTACGACATTAGGAAATAATGTAACGATTGGTGGTCAAGCTGGAATTTCTGGACATCTAAAGATTGGTAACAATGTTCAAATTGCTGGTGGCAGTGGTGTAATAAAAAATATTCCAGATAACTCAAGAGTGATGGGATATCCTGCAAAAGATTTAAAAATATTTATAAAGGACAATCAATAAATGATCCATAAGACAGCAATTATAGATAAACAAGCTAAAATTTCTCCTACAACTCAAATTGGGCCTTATTCAATTATAGGCCCTAATGTTGAAATTGGTGATAATGTTATTATTCAATCACACGTTAATATTACAGGTTATACTTCAATCGGAAAAAATAATAAAATTTATCCATTTGCTTCAATTGGTAGTGATCCACAAGATATAAAATACAATGGAGAAAAAACAAAACTTTTAGTAGGGGAGAATAATACAATAAGAGAATATGCAACAATTAATCCAGGCACCGTACAAGGTGGTGGAATTACAACGGTTGGTAATAATAATTTGATTATGATTGGTGCGCATATTGCTCATGATTGTTTTATAGGGAATAATGTTGTTATAGCTAATAGCGCTGCTATAGCAGGACATGCAGAAATAGGAGACTATGTTATAATTGGTGGAAATTGTGGTGTGCAGCAATTTACAAGAATTGGTAAAATGGCTATGATAGGGGGCATGACTGGAGTTTCACGAGATGTCATTCCTTATGGACTATCAACAGGTAATCGTAACTATTTAAATGGAATTAATGTTGTTGGACTAAGAAGAAGCAAAGTACCAAACAAAGAAATTATTTGTCTGACAGAAGCCTATAAAGAGATATTTAAGACTGAAAGTTTGAATAAAAATCTGAATAAATTAAATGGTGAATTTAAAAAGAATATCTTGGTAAAAGAAGTAGTTGAATTTATTAATAAAGATAAAAAAAGACCAATTTGCACACCTTTTTCAAAATAAAATGATTGGACTGTTTTTAGGTAGCACAGATTTTCCAAAAATAATCTTAGATAAAATAAAAAAAAAAAATAAAAAATATTTTATTATAGATTTAACTAAAAATAATATTTTTAAAAAAGATAAGAATAGTTATTATATTAGTATAGGTAAATTTGGTAAAATTCTTAATTTAATAAAAGAAAAAAAATGTAAAAAAGTTTTATTTGCTGGAAAGATTAATAAGCCAAAAATTTTAAATCTTAAATTTGACATTCAAGGCGTTTATTATTTGCCAAGAATTATTAAAGCTTCAAAACTTGGAGATGCTGCAATTTTAAGAGAATTAATAAAAATTTTAGCTGAAAATAGAATTAAAGTAATTAAATCTAATTTTTTTAATCCAGAATTAACTCTTGCTAGGGGTACTTTTAGTAAAACAAAGCCCAATAAATTAGATGCTATTAATATTAAAAAAGGGGTTAAGATTTTAAATCACTTAAATGCTCATAATCATGTCCAGGGCTTAGTCATCAGAGACAATACTGTCATTAAAAAAGAAACCTCCAAAGGTACAAAAAAAATGCTTCAATCTATTAACAAAACTAAAGATGCGGGTGGTATTTTAATAAAATTTCCAAAAAAAAAGCAAGATCTTAGAGCGGATTTACCAACTGTAGGTCTTGATACATTAAAAGATTGTATGAAAGGTAATTTAAAAGGAATAGTTTTAAAAGCTAATCAAAATATATTTATTGATAAAAATAAATGTATAAATTTTGCTAATAAAAATAAAATTTTTATTAATATTGTATGAAAAAAATATTTGTACTAACAGGTGAACCATCAGGTGATAAGTTGGCATCTACAGTTATATCAAAATTAAAAATAACAAATCCTGGTGTTAAATATTCTTGTGTTGGGGGATCTCATTTACACTCTTTAGGCATTAATTCTATATTTGATTTAAAAGAAATCACATATATGGGCTTTACAAGTGTTCTGTTAAATATATTTAAGATTAGAAATAAAATTAATAAAACTGTGAAAGAAATTATTAAATTTAATCCAGATATTTTATTCAGCGTAGATAGTCCTGATTTTACTCTTAGAGTTGCTGAGAAAGTCAAAAAAATTAATAATGATATTAAAACAATACATTATGTTGCACCTCAAGTTTGGATATGGCGCAAAGGTAGAGTTAAAAAATTTAAAAAATTTGTAGATCACATGCTACTTTTATTTAATTTTGAAAAACAATATTTCGATAAAGAAAATATTCCAAATACTTTTGTTGGTCACCCTTTACTCGAAGAAAATAAAAAATCTAAAATTGACTTATCCTCATTATTAAAAAATGATAAAAAAATTATATCTTTGTTTGCTGGTAGCAGAAGTTCTGAAACCAATGTTCTTTTGCCAATATTATGTGATTTTATCAAATTAATGAATGAAAAGTTTAATGCTTACGTTTTTGTTTTTCATGCAACAGTTGAAAATAAAGAACTTATTGTTAGATTTTTAGAAAATAATTCTTTAAAAAATTTTGAAGTAATTTCAGATGAAAATATCAAATCTCAAATTTTATCTAGTTCTTTATTTGCTGTCTCAAAATCAGGAACTATATCTCTTGAAATTTGTAATGCTAATATTCCATCTATAATAATTTATAAAATTAATATTATTAATTATTTAATTATGAAATTTTTAGTAAAAGTAGAATTTGCAAATATTATAAATATCATTAATAATAAAGAAATTATCCCAGAATTATTACAAGGTGAATGTAATGCTAAAGAAATTTATAACTCAGTTGTTTATCTATTAAAAAATCCACAACTCATGAAAGAGCAAGTTCAAAATTGTAATAAAACTTTAAATGATATTAGATCAAAATCATCTTCCTCAGGTGAAGCCTCTTCAATTTTACTTAAATACCTAACTTAATTTTTTTTATTATTTTTTACTAAACTATTTTATTTTTTAATCTTTTTAAGATTTCGTCTTTACCAAGAGAACTAATTATATCGTAAATTCCAGGACCAAATTTAGATCCTGTTAAAACTACTCTAAGTGGTTGTCCAACTCCTTTGAAGTCAGTTTCGTTTGATTTTATGAGATGGTTGATAATTGGTTCTAAGTTTTCTTTGCTTAATTTTTCTATTTTTGAAATACTATTTGAAAATTTAGATATTATCTTTTTGGCTTTATCATCGATTAGCTTTATATCTTCCTGATTAAAACTTACCTCATCAACTATTAAATATTGACCATTATTAAATATATCTTCTAAAGTTTTGGCTTTATTTTTTAAAAAAGTTAGAGATTTTTTAATTTTATCTTTTTTATCAACTTTTATTTCACTTTTAAATAATTTGCTGTATTCGATAAATTGATTAAATAAATCACCCTCATCCATATTTTTTATATAGTGCTCATTCATTGATAATATACGACTCATATCTAATTTTGATGGAGACTTACCAATTCCCTCTAAATTAAAATATTCAATACTCTCCTCTATTGTAAATATCTCTTTATCTTTATATGACCAGCCTAGTCTTAATAGATAGTTCCTCAGAGCATCTGGCATTATTCCAATTTTAGAATAATCATCTAACGTTGAGGCATTGTCTCTTTTAGATAATTTTTTACCTTCCATAGTATGAATTAAAGGAATATGTGCAAAAAAGGGTAGTTGCCATTTCATTGATAAATATATTTGCATCTGTTTAAAAGTATTTATTTTATGATCATCACCCCTTATAATATGGGTCATACTCATTTGATGATCATCAACAGTCGCTGATAAGTTATATGTTGGAGTTCCATCATTTCTTAAAATAATAAAATCTTCTATTGTAATATTGTCTATCTCGACATGCCCTTGCACCAGGTCTTTTAGTATTGAAGAGCCTTCAATTTTACTTTTAAATCTTACAACTGATTGAATACCTTTTGGAGCATCGCCTTCACTCAATTCTCTACATTTTCTGTTGTAGGTGTAAGGGAGTTTTTTTTGTTTAGCTCTTTTCTTTTGATCTTCAATTTCTTCAGTAGAGCAGTAACATTTATAAGCATGACCATTTTTAAGTAGATCATTTGCAACACTGATATGATCATTAATTTTTGTTGATTGAATGTATAGTTCTCCATCATGTTCTATACCAATCCATTTTAAAGATTTTATAATTTGATCTTTATGCTCATTTTTAGATCTTTCCCTGTCCGTATCTTCAATTCTTAAATGAAAAGTTCCTTTTTTATTTTTTGAATATAACCAGCAAAAAAGAGCAGTTCTTACACCACCAATATGAAGGGCTCCAGTAGGTGAGGGAGCAAATCTTGTTGCAACATTGGACATGTGTGATTTTTAGACTATTTTCTTAAAAGTTTCTATATAAAGATACTAGAACACCTTGAACTTTTACTCTATCAGGGCCAAATATTTTAGTTTCATAGTTTCTGTTAGCACTTTCAAGGGCAACAGTTTTGCCTTTTCTTCTAATTCTTTTTAACATGGCTTCATGTTCATCTATTAAAGCCACCACAATTTTACCATTGTCAGCAGTGTCAGATCTTCTAATAATAACCGTATCACCTTCATTAATACCAGCTTCAATCATTGAATCACCCTGAACTTTAAGTCCAAAATACTGACCATTTTTTTCAAGGTTACTTGGAAGGGGTATTCTAGAAATTTCATTCTGTATCGCTTCAACAGGAGTTCCTGCAGCAATACTGCCTAATACAGGTATTTCTATTTCATTTATATTATTACTTTCTGTGTCTAAGCCACCTTTAATAACACTTGGTGAAAAACTATTATAAATATCGTTAGCAGAAGCTGTTTCTGGAAGTTTTATTACCTCTAAAGCTCTTGCCTTATGAGGCAGTCTTCTAATAAACCCTCTTTCTTCTAAAGCGCTTATTAATCTATGAATTCCTGATTTAGACTTTAAACTTAGTGAATCTTTCATTTCCTCGTAAGAAGGAGATACACCTGAGGCTCTCAACTTTTTGTTGATAAATAAAAGCAGGTTTTTTTGTTTTTTAGTTAACATAAGAACAAATAAAGTACAGAATCTGTTCTACAAGTGTTCTTCTATTTAAACAATAGCTAAAAAGTGTTTAAAATTAAGGTTTATTTGACCACAGAACTGAAAAAATTGAATTATTATCCAAGTTTTTTAAAAGTGATTCACCGATTAAAAAAGTTTTAATATTTGTATTTTTAGATATTTCTAAAAGTTCTTCTTTTGTTTTAATTCCACTCTCAGAAATTAAAGGTCCAGCATGATTAATTAGAACATCATGGATATCATAAGTTGTATTTATATCTGTCTTGAGAGTTTTAAGATTTCTATTATTAATTCCTATTAAAGCCTCTTTAAAGTTAAGAGCTTTTTTGGCTTCATCTACAGTATGCACCTCAACAATTACAGACATGTTAAGTTTCAGTGCCTCTTCATACAATTCATTCGCAAGCTCATCAGAGACTCCAGCTATTATTATTAATATAGCATCAGCCCCATAACTTTTTGCAAGGTGAACTTGAAATTTATCTACAAAAAAATCCTTACAAAGAACAGGAAGTTTTATTTTTTCTTTTACTTTACTGACATGAATCAAATTACCTAAAAAAAAATCTTCTTCTGTAAGTATAGATAAACAGGTTGCTTTATTATCATTGTAAATTTTAGCTATATTTAAAGGATCATAATTTTTTACTATTATACCAGCAGAAGGACTAGCTTTTTTAATTTCAGCAATTAAAGAAATTTTATTATTATTAATATTATTTTGTATCTTATCTTTAAAGTTAATAAATGATTTATTTTCATTTATCATTTCATTTAAAGATTTTAAAGAAATTGATTTTTTTAAGATATTAATACGTTCAATCTTTTTTTTAATTATTTTTTTTAATACGTTTTCAGACATTCTGTATATTTTTCAAATTTGCAAACGTTTTACCAGATAATATGTGTGACCTTGCTGAATCATATGCATCTTTAAATTCTAAATTTTTTTCTGTGACCATAAGTCCTGCTGCAGCATTTAAACAAACTGCTTTAGAAAAATCATTATCTTCGCCCTTAAATATGTCTATAATTTTGCTTGCATTAAATTTAGCATCATCACCTAACAAATCATGAAATTTATTTGCACCAATATTTAATTCTTTAGGATCTATTATTATTTCTGAAATTTCACCATTTTTTAATTGAACAACATTTGTTTTTGCATAAGGTGATATTTCATCTAAACCATCTTCACTATTAACAATCCAAGCATATTTAATATTTAAATTCCTTAGAGCATTTGCAAAAATTTTTAATAAACTCTTATCAAAAACACCAACAACCTGTCTATCAACCAGGGCAGGGCTACTTAGAGGCCCAATCATATTGAATATTGTTCTTTTACCTATCTTCTTTCTAGTTGGTCCAACAAACCTCATTGCACTGTGATAATTTGGTGCAAACATAAAACCAAAATTATTTTTATTAATTTGTTCTTCAATATCCTTTGGTTCTAAATCAATTTTTATATTTAAAGCTTCTAAAACATCGCCTGATCCACATTTAGATGAAACTGCTTTATTGCCGTGTTTTGCTACTTTAATGCCCATGCTAGATAACAATAATGCTGAAGCAGTAGAGATATTTAGTGTATTCATACCATCCCCACCTGTTCCACATGTATCAACACAGTCTTTAACATTAACCCTTTTAGACTTATCTCTTAATACATAAACACCTCCGGCAATTTCATCAGAAACTTCACCTTTTGCTGATAGTAGAGTTAAAAAATCAAATATTTCACCATCTGAAGCTTCACCATTCATTAGTATTTCAAATGCTGCTTTACTTTCATCAAAAGATAAATTCTCTTTATTTCTAAGCTTCTCTAAATATTTTTCCATTAATTTTTATAATTTATAAAACTTTTTAATATTTTTATGCCAATAGTAGTTTTTATACTTTCGGGATGAAATTGGACACCATGAATATTATATTTTTTATGTTTTACGCCCATAATAATTCCATCTTTAGTTTCAGCGGTAATTTCAAGTTCACTGGAAAGTGTTTTTTTATCAATAATTAGGCTGTGGTATCTTGTTGCTTCAAATCTAGAAGGAAGATTTTTTAATATCCCTATTTTTTTTGATTTTATTATACTTGTTTTGCCATGCATCAATTTTTTTGCTTGAATTATTTTTGAACCAAAAACTTGACCAATAATTTGATGCCCCAAACAAACACCTAAAATTGGAATTTTTTTATATAAAGATTTGACTATCTTTAGACAGTTTCCTGATTGATTTGGGTTGCCTGGACCTGGAGAAATAACAATTTTGCTGTATTTATTTTCAATTATTTCTTTATCAGTAATTTTATCATTTCTTACTACATCAACTTTTAATTTTAATGATGAAAGGTAGTGATAAAGATTAAAAGTAAAACTATCATAGTTATCTATTAATATAATTTTCATTAATTCAATGCGTTTAATAATGCCTTAGCTTTATTAACAGTTTCTTCATATTCTTTAATAGGCTTACTATCCGCTACTATGCCAGCACCTGCTTGGACATAAAATTTATTGTTTTTAACAACGGCAGTTCTTAAAGCTATGCAAGTATCAAATTCACCATTAGCTGAAAAATACCCTATGCCACCAGCATAAACCTTTCTTTTTGTAGCTTCAAGCTCATCAATGATTTCCATGGCTCTGATTTTAGGAGCACCAGATACAGTTCCAGCAGGAAAACCTGCAAGAAATGATCTAAATTTAGAATATTTTTTATTATAAACTCCTACAACATTAGATACTATATGCATTACATGGGAATATTTTTCAATAATAAAACTTTCAGTTACTTTAACTGTATTGATTTTAGAAACTTTACCCGCATCATTTCTACCCAAGTCCAATAGCATTAAGTGTTCAGATAATTCTTTTTGATCTTTTAATAAATCTTTTGAGTAAAAATTATCCTCTTGAAGATTTTTCCCCCTAGGTCTCGTTCCAGCTATTGGTCTTACTGTTATTTTATTATCTCTTAATCTAACTAAAATTTCTGGACTCGCGCCAATTATTTGAAAATCTTCAAAATTGAAGAAATACATAAATGGAGAAGGATTTGTTAGTCTTAATTTTTTATAAATATCTAGTGGTTTTTTTGATAATTTTGCCTCAAAACGTTGACTTAAAACTACCTGAAAAATATCACCAATCTTAATATAGTTTTTGGCCTTATTGACCATATTTAAAAATCTATTTTTAGTGATATTAGATTTAACTTTAATACTTTTTTTTTTATAAACATCGGGCTTAACAGAACTATGTGATGCTTGTATTAGCAAATTATTGATTTCTTTTTCAATTCTTAAGTATTTTTTTTTATAGTTTGTAATTTTTTCATCTTTAAAAATATTTATTATATAAAAAATTTTTTTCCTTAAATTGTCATGAATAATTAAAGTTCTAGGTTTTAAAAGTCTGACGTCAGGAAGTTTAAGGTCATCCTTACATGTATTTGAAATTTTTTCGGCATATCTAATTGAATCATAAGAAAAATATCCTGAAATTAAAGAGCAAATAGGTGGAAGATTTTTTGGAGTTTTGAATTTGAATTCTTCAATAATTTTTTCAATTATTTTATCAGGTCTCCCTTTAATTTTTTTTTTAATTTTGTTCTTAATTAAATAAGAGTTCTTATTATTAAATTCCCATATTTTGTCTGGATTCTTGCCAAAAATAGTGTACCTGCCTTTTATTTTACCTTTTTCAACAGATTCAAAAATAAAACTATTTTTTTCTTTAAGGAAATTATCAATTAAATTTATTATTTCACTATCATCTTTTATTTTTTTGGTTCTATATATTATTTGATTTTTTTTTCTTTTATGATGAAACTTAAAATCTTTGAAGTTTCGATTTAGCATCATTTAAAATAATTTTTTACAATATCAAGTGTTTTTTGATTAATAACAACTTTGTATTTATCGTTTAAAAAATAATCATATGATTTTAACATAATATTTCTATTTTTTGAATCAGTGTCTAAAGCAATTTTTTTAAATTTATCAGAATTTCTTGTAATATCTATTTCTTCATATTTAACGATTTTTGCAATGAATACGTTATCTTCATTATCTGCTATTAAAGTAAATGCATTAACTGGTAAAGAATATAAAATTTCAATAGAACTTTTGTGAAATCTTTTGTTATCCAAAATTGAATCTATTTTTATCTTTTTAATAGTATCTTTACCAAAATTATTGAATGAAATTTGATTAAATTTTTTTTCATTTATCTTTTTAAGTATGTCTTTATTAAATTCAAATTTTTCCTTCTGAAATAAAAGATTTTTAATTTGTTTTTTAAACTTAACATCATTTAAGTTAGGTAATTTACTTTTTACATTATCTATTTGATAAAAAATAAAAGAACCATTATTTTCAAAAATTTCTGTTTTATTATTTCTAGAATTATAAATTTTATTTTCAATGGTTTCATTATTTTCAAGATTTATATAGTTTTTTTTAATGACAGGTTTAATGTTAAGCTCCTTAATAATTGTTTTAAAATTAATATTCTTAAATATTTGATCTTCAATTTCGTCGATTTTGTCAAAAAAAGCTTGATTAAATTCATTTAAGCCTAATAAATTTTTAGGTGTTATATTTACATATGAAAAATCTATATAATCTTGCTCAAGTTCATTTGCATTTTCATTAATAAAACTTTGGATTTCTTTATTGGTAAATTCTTCATTTTTTTTATAGAATTCATTTAAACTTATATAATCTATGTCTAGTTTTTTATTTCTTTCTCTGTAGTATTTTTTAACTAAAAATATAGGTGACTTTGTTCCCCCACTTAAGTAAGTAAATAGTTGTTTTTGCAATATTCTATTATTTAATTTGATTTCATACATTGGTGCAGTTAGGTTGTTTAAAAGTAAGAATTTTTCATAAATAGTTCTTTGAAATTTACCATCTTCATCTTGAAAATTTTTATTTCTTTTAATTTTTTCAATTAATATTTCTTCACTCACCTTTAAATTTAAATCTTTAACTTCAAGATCAAGTATAGTGGTGGATACCAAAGTAGATAAAAGTTCTTCGATAATATTTTTATCAATATTTTCTTTAATAACAGATTGACTTAACCCGGACTTATTTAGATAACTCATAAACTCTTGTGTAGAGATATTTGTATTATTAATTTTTGCAATATTATTTTGATTTCTTGGATTAAAACCATTGCCAAAGCCACCGAATCCAAAAGCTATAATAATAACTAGAATTAGTAATAATCCAGCAATTTTTTTTTTGGTGAGATTTCTAAATGTACTTATCATTGTATTATTATATATTGATCTGTAAAATACAAATCTATAGATTATATTTTTCATTATGACAAATAAATATATGTACTTTATTGCGAATTGGAAAATGTATGGGAGTTTATCTTCACTCAATACATTAAATAATGTTATTAAATTTTCAAAATCAAAAGAAATCAACAAAGGTAGATTGATTTATTGTCCTCCATATACTTTAATTAGTTCTTTTTTAAGCAAGTTTAAAAATTGCCAAATAGATATTGGTGGTCAAAATTGTCATGAGAGTGAAAGTTATGGCCCATATACAGGGTTTGTTAATTCACGAATGTTAAAAAATATTGGTGCTAATTATGTAATCATTGGACATTCGGAGAATAGAGAAAAAGGTGAAGATAATAAATTAATCAATCATAAAATTAAAAGTGCCCTAAAAGCAAAATTAAAAATCATTTTTTGTATTGGTGAAACTTTAGCTGAAAAAAGAAAAAATAAAACTCAATTAATTTTGTCTAAACAAATTAAAGTTGGTTTAGATAGAATTAAAAATAAATCAAATATCATGATAGCATATGAACCTATTTGGGCCATAGGGAGTGGTATCATACCCAAATCAAAAGATCTTATTAAAATAATTAAGTTTATTAAAAATAAATTTAAAGGCAAACCACCAAAAGTTTTATATGGTGGATCTGTTAATCCTCAAAATATTAAAAATTTAAAAGAAATTAATAACATTGATGGTTTTTTGATTGGTGGAGCATCACAAAATTCTAAAAAATTTATTGATATAGTGAAAAAAACATATAGTTAATCTCCATGGAAAATATTTTATTAGTATTGAATTTAGTGCTTGCAGTAATTTTAGTACTTTTGATACTTCTTCAAAAATCAGAAGGTGGTGCACTAGGAATTGGTGTTTCTCAAGATAACTTTATGTTTTCAAGAACAGCTGGCAATTTTATGACAAAAGCTACAGCTGTAGTTGCCACTCTATTTATAATCTGTAGCCTTGCATTGACTATAATTTCTAGAGGTGAGTTAGTTCCAACATCATCTGTATTAGATAAAATTGAAGAAAAATCAGATGATACACCTGAAATTCCAGAAAATAATAATTAATACTTTTCAATTTCTGAATTTATAGCTATAAGGTAACTCCATGGCGCGATATATTTTTGTCACCGGCGGCGTGGTTTCATCCTTGGGTAAAGGTCTATCTTCTGCATCGTTGGCTTATTTACTTCAGTCAAGAGGTTTTAAAGTTAGACTTAGAAAATTAGATCCCTATTTAAATGTTGACCCTGGAACAATGAGTCCTTTTCAACATGGTGAAGTTTTTGTAACAGATGATGGCGCAGAGACAGATTTAGATTTAGGACATTATGAAAGATTTTCTGGGATATCTGCAAAAAAATCTGACAACATTACAACAGGAAAAATTTATAGCGATGTTTTAAAAAAAGAACGTAGAGGAGAATATTTGGGGAAAACCGTTCAGGTTATTCCGCATATTACCAATCGTATTAAAGAATTTATTAAAAATGATGTTGTCAAAGAAGATTTTGTTATTTGTGAAATTGGTGGAACAGTTGGTGATATAGAAAGCCTTCCATTTGTTGAAGCTATTAGACAGTTTGCAAATGATGTCGGTAAAAAAAATACTTTATTTATACACCTTACATTAGTTCCTTACATGAAAGCTTCTGATGAAATCAAAACAAAACCTACACAACATTCAGTAAAAGAATTAAGAAGCATTGGTATACAACCAGACATAATTATCTGTAGATCTGAAAGACCAATTCCATTAGATCAAAGAAAAAAAATATCTTTATTCTGTAATGTAAATATAAAAAATGTAATTGAAACAGTTGATGTTAAAACTATTTATGAAGCACCAATTAGTTTTAATAAAGAAAATTTAGATAAACAGGTTCTTGATTATTTTAAAATTAAAACAAGGAAAAAAGTCAATTTAACACCCTGGAAAAGAATTACAAAAATTGTTTTAAATAGAAAAGAATCTGTAAAAATTGCCATTATAGGTAAATATGTTGATTTAAAAGATGCTTATAAATCTTTAGATGAAGCATTAACCCATGGCGGTATTTATAATAATTTAAAAGTTGATTTAGTTAGAATCGACTCTGAAAAATTAAAGATTTCTGAAATCAAAAATAAACTTAAGGGAGTATCTGGAATTTTAATACCAGGTGGTTTTGGCAAAAGAGGTACAGATGGGAAAATTGAGTCAATAAAATATGCAAGAAAAAATAAAATACCTTTTTTAGGAATTTGTTTTGGTATGCAAATGGCAATTATTGAATTTGCAAGAAATAAACTTAATATAAAAAAAGCTACCTCCAGCGAATTTGGCCCTGGTGGCATACCTGTTGTTGGATTAATTGATGAATGGGATAAAGAAGGAAAAAAAATTAAAGGAACTGATAAGGTTTTAGGAGGAACAATGAGGCTTGGTCTTTATGAGGCTGAATTAAATAACAATTCATTAATTAAAGAAATATATAAATCCAAAATCATCAAAGAAAGACACAGACATAGATATGAGGTTAATATTGCTTATAAAGATAAATTTGAAAAAAATGGTATGATTTTTTCTGGATTATCGCCTGATAATATGTTGCCTGAGATAATTGAGCTAAAAAATCATCCATGGTTTGTAGGTGTACAATTTCATCCAGAATTTAAGTCTAGACCTTTATCACCACATCCCTTATTCTCATCATTTATCAAAGCAGCCAAAAATCATAAATGAAAAATATTAAAGTAAATTGTGGAAATATAGAAATCTCAAATAAAAATAAAATTTGTATTATTGCAGGTCCTTGCCAACTGGAAACTGAACAACATGCTATGGATATGGCTGGCAAGATTAAAGAAATAACATTAAAATTTAATATGGGTTTTATTTATAAAACCTCATTTGATAAAGCCAACAGAACAAGTCTTAAAGGTAAAAGGGGAGCTGGTCTTGAGCAGTCTCTGCCGATTTTTGACAAAATAAAAAAAGAATTAAGCATCCCAATTTTAACTGACATTCATAATGCAGAACAGTGTAATTTAGTGGCCAACCATGTTGATATACTTCAAATTCCAGCTTTCCTATGTAGGCAAACTGACCTGTTAATTGCAGCTGCAAAAACAAATAAAATCATCAATGTAAAAAAAGGACAATTTCTTGCTCCATGGGATATGGCAAATGTAACAAAAAAAATTTCTGAATCTGGAAATAATAATATTTTAGTTACCGAGAGAGGAGCAAGTTTTGGTTATAATACTTTAGTTTCTGACATGAGGTCTTTACCTATTATGGCAAAAAATGGTTATCCAGTAATATTTGATGCAACACATTCCGTACAACAACCTGGGGGCCTTGGAGAAAAAAGTGGAGGACAAAGAGAATTTGTAGAATATTTAGCAAGAGCAGCCGTCGCTGTTGGTGTAGCTGGTGTATTTATTGAAACACATCAAGACCCAGACAATGCACCTTCTGATGGACCAAATATGGTTCCACTAAATGATTTAGAAAAATTATTATCACAACTTTTTGAAATTGATAATTTAATTAAAAAATAAATGAACAAGATAATAAAGATAAGAGCTCGTCAAGTATTTGACAGCAGGGGAAATCCTACAGTAGAAGCTGAAGTTTATTCTAAAAATTTAAGTGCATCTGCCATATGTCCATCTGGAGCATCTATAGGTGCATATGAAGCTCATGAAAAAAGAGATAAAACTAATAAAAAATATTTAGGTAAAAGTGTACTCGGTGCAGTTATAATAATTAATACAAAAATTTTTAAAAACCTTAAAGGTCAAAATATTCATGACCAAGAACGTATCGATAGTATTTTGATAAACCTTGATGGAACTAGAGAAAAAAGTAATTTAGGAGCAAATGCAATTTTAGCTGTATCAATAGCAGTAAAGAAACTTTCTGCAAAGATTAAGGGATTATCCTTGTATAAAACTTTTCTAATTAAAAAAAATTTTTATTTACCTTATCCATTGATGAATATTATTAATGGTGGAGCACATGCTAATAATGGGTTAAGAATTCAAGAGTTCATGATTAGACCAGATAAAGCTAAAACATTTTCTGAAGCAATAAGAATTTGTTTTGTTGTAATAAGTAATTTAAGAGAATTAATTAAGAAAAAAAAATTATCAACATCTGTTGGTGATGAAGGTGGCTTTGCACCGATGATTGATAATAATGAAGAGGCCCTAGATTTGATTGTAAAAGCAATTAAAAAATCAGGTTTTAAAAATGGAAAAGAAATATCTATTTGTTTAGATGTTGCTGCCAATGAATTATATAAAAAAAAAAAATATTCAATCCATTCAAAAAACTTTATTTCAGCTGAAAAATCTATTGAAAAATATAAAAAAATTATAGATAAGTACAAAATCAAATCCATTGAAGATCCATTTGCTGAAAATGATTGGACTTCATGGAGTAAATTGATGAGATCTATAAAAAATGTTCAAATAGTTGGAGACGATCTTTACGTTACAAATTTAGAGAGGCTTAAAAAAGGTTTTTTAAATAGTTCTTCAAACTCAATTTTGATTAAACTTAATCAAATAGGAACGGTTTCTGAAACACTTGAAGTCATTAAATTTGCACAGGCTATTGGATATAAAACAATCATTTCTCATAGATCTGGAGATAGTGAAGATACTTTTATTGCAGATCTTGCCGTTGGTACTAATTCTAATCAAATCAAAACTGGTTCTTTAGCTAGATCTGAAAGAGTTTGTAAGTATAACCAGTTAATACGGATCGAAGAAGATCTTGGAAAAAGTGCTAGAATGAATAAAATTAGTTAATGTTCAGTATAATTAAGAAAAATTATTTTTTATTAATCTCAACATTTCTAATACTTTATTTCTTTTTTAACTTATTAGATGGTGAAAGAGGTCTCTTTTCATATTTTAAAAAAAAAGAAATTTTAATCAATTTGCAAAATGAAAAGGTTAATCTTATTGATAAGATTGAAGATCTTGATTATAAAAATTCATTATTAGATGAAAGATCAAATATTGAAAGTAAACCTGAGGCCTTAGACTACATAGAACAACTGATAAGAGAAAAATTTTTATTTGGAAAAGAAGGTGAGACACTTTATATAATAAAAAATAATGACAATTAAAATAAGACATCCTGAAAAAATTAACAAACCAGTTAATCCGATTAAAAAGAAACCAGAGTGGATAAGATCAAAATTAACAAATAGTAAAGAATTTTTTTTAACCAAAACTATTATTAATCAAAACAATTTAGTTACTGTTTGCCAAGAAGCTAATTGTCCAAACATTACTGAGTGTTGGAGTAAGCGACATGCAACATTTATGATAATGGGAGATACTTGTACAAGAGCCTGTGCATTTTGTGATGTTAAAACAGGAAAGCCAAATCCACTTGACCCATTAGAACCAATAAAAATTTCCTTAGCCGTAAGTAAACTAAACCTAAAACATGTTGTTATTACCTCAGTAGACAGAGATGATCTTAAGGATGGTGGTTCAAAACATTTTTATGAAGTTATTAGTCAAACAAAAAAACAAAATCCCAACACATCTATAGAAGTTTTGACTCCTGATTTTCTTAGAAAAGGTGATGCTTATAAAAAAGTGCTAGAAGCTAATCCAGATGTTTTTAATCATAACATTGAAACCGTACCTAGACTTTATCTAAAAGTAAGGCCTGGTTCTAGATATTTTTCATCATTAGAACTTTTAAAGAATGCGAAACTTGTTAATAAAAATGTTTTCACTAAATCAGGTTTAATGGTTGGGTTAGGTGAGAACAAAGAAGAGATAATTCAAGTAATGGATGACTTAAAAGCAGCAAATGTAGATTTTTTAACTATTGGGCAATATTTACAACCTTCCACAAGACACCACCCTTTAGACCGTTATTATCATCCAGATGAATTTAAAGAATTAGAAACTATTGCAAAATCAAAAGGTTTTCTATTAGTTTCATCAACTCCTTTAACCAGATCTTCATACCATGCAGATAAAGATTTTGCTCAACTGCAATTGAATAGATTAAAGAATTAATGCCGAAAGCTTCAGTTAAGCGTTTAATTGAATGTAATAAAAATCAACTTATTGATTTAGTTTTAGATATAGAAAAATATCCTACATTCGTACCTTATTGCATTGATGCAAAAGTTTATGAAATTAATGATTCAGATGATTTTATTAATATCGTTGCAGACTTAACAATAGGAAAGGGTCCCTTTAAAGACACTTATAAAAGTGACGTAAAATTTAACAAAAAAAACAGTATTATTTATGTGACAAATATAGATGGACCTCTTAAACATCTACATAATAAATGGACTTTCAAAGACCACAATGAAGGAACAGAAATCTACTTTGATGTAGATTTTGAAATTAAAAATAAATTTTTAAATATTTTAATGAGCACTTCTTTTCAATACGGCTTGGATAAAATTGCAGATGCCTTCCAGGAAAGGGCAAATCAATTATTTAAGTTTCAATAAAGTCCTTAATACTTTGTTGGTAGTTGCTTTTTGAATTGATATTCGGTTTTTATTATTAAATAAATTCCTCTGTAAAACAATTTTATTCCCATTTTTTATACCAATATAGACCAGTCCAATTGGCTTTAATTTAGTTCCACCCTTAGGTCCCGCAATACCAGTGATTGAGACAGATATTTTTGTTTTACTAATTTTGCTTAGATTTTTAACCATTGATAAACAGCATTCCTTGCTTACAGCTCCATATGTATTAATAATTTTTTTTGGAACTTTAAGAATATTTATTTTTGATTTATTCGAATATGTAATTATACCTAGATTGAATATTTTAGAAGAACCACTTATAGAAGTTATTGCACTAGATAACATTCCACCAGTACATGATTCAGCAAAAGAAATTTTAATTTTTTTTTTTATCAATTTTTTAACAAGTTTGTCAGCTAAATTTTTCATTACAAAATATAACTTTTAATAATCATAAAACACACAAGAGTTAAGACAACATAAAAACCAGCACAAATATCATCCATGATTACACCAAAGCTGTTCTTAAAGTTCTTATCAAAAAAGCTTACTGGAAATGGCTTCATTATATCAAAATATCTAAAAAGAATAAAAAATATACAGTAATAAACAATTGCTTCTCCTCCATCTTTTTTTGTACCATGAAATATTTCATAAAGGAAGATTGGTATTGATTGTCCTAAAAATTCATCTATGACAATTTCATCAGGATCTTTATTTGTACTATTTTTTATATGACTTGAAATAGCATAAAATGAGTAAATAAATATTATAATTAAAAAAATTAAAAATAAATTTATTGAAAGATTTAAAATGTGAAATAAATAATAAAGAATTATAGTTGTTGCCAAAGATCCAAAAGTTCCAGGCATAAATTTAATTTTTCCTATTCCAAGCATGGTTACAAACAGCGAGTTAAATATTTTAATCATTTTTATTTACAGACACAATTACTTCGCAGGCTATGGCTTTTTCTTTGCCTATTACACCTAGTTTTTCTGTTGTTTTACCCTTTATGTTTATTTGTGAAGTTGAAATTTCACATAATTTTCCAATACAATTTATTATTTTTTTTTTATATTTCTTTATTTTAGGTTTTTCAGCAATTATGTTTATATCAAGGTTGTTAATTAGATATCCCTTATCTTTAATTTGTTGAATTATTTGTTTTAACAAAATTGTCGATCGAATATTTTTAAATTTTTGATTTTTGTCAGAAAATTTTTCACCTATATCACCCATGTTGCAAGCTCCCAATATTGCATCAGTTACAGCATGCAAAACAGGATCTCCATCAGAATGACCCAATGTTCCAAGTTTTGATGGTATGTTTATTCCACCAATGAATAATTTCTTATTTGGAACTAGTCTATGAACATCAAATCCTATGCCAAATTTAGTTAAATTATTTATTTTAATATCTGAATTAGTTGTAATTTTAATATTATTAAGTTCACCTTTAATAATTTTTATTTTTTTTTTAGCATTTATAAATAAACTTGCATCATCAGTAATATCAACAGATTTATTATTTTGTAGAGTAAATAATTCTTTATATCTGAATGCTTGAGGAGTTTGAATTAAATAAATATTTTCTCTTTTTAGGTTTTTAAAACTGTTAAAAGATTTTTCCTTAATCGAGTCTGTGGATCTAATTCCTGGTACAACACAATGATTTAATTTAAGTTCTTTGTTTAAATTATCTAAAAGCTTTAATGAAAAATTAGGTCTAGCCGCATCATGAATCATAACATTTCTGATATCATAATTTCTAACACTTTTTAAAGCTTTATAGGCTGACTGAGCTCTAGTTTTTCCACCTTCAATAATTTTAATATCCTTGATTTTAAGTTTTTTGATTAAGTTTTTATGTTTTTTATTGATAACCAAGACAATTTTGCTAAATTTTTTATATTTCTTTGCCTTATCAATTGAATGAAGCAATAAAGGTTTATTTTTATATAAATGGTATGGTTTTGGTATTATAGAATTAAATCTTTTACTTTCACCAGCTGCTAGTATTATAAAACAATTATTCATGATTAAAAATTATAGTAGTTTACTTATCTCATAATGTTAGATTTTATCAAAAAAAATATTTTAATTGTATTTTTATTTTTTATCACATTATCTTTGTGTTTTTTAACCTTTCTAACGTTTATAGATAAAAGTTTTATTAAATTAAGCGACACAAATCTTCAAATTTTCTTAATTATTAATATATTTTTATTATTATTGCTTTTTTTTATGATTTTTTTGGAAGTCAGGAACTCTTTAAAAATTGATATTGATTTAGGTGGTTCGAGAGCAAATAGAAAGTATATAACATTTTTTGCATTATTTACTCTCATACCATCAATTTTAATTTCCTTATTTTCACTATTTTTATTATCTTTTGCTCTTGATAAATATTTAGACAAAAAAATCACAACATCTGTCAATAACTCATATGAAATCGCAGTTAGTTATGTTGAGGAGGTTAAAAAGAAAACTCAATCAGAAATAATTTTAATTGCATACGATCTTAATAAAAGTGCTAATTTTTTAAAAATGAATATTAATCAATTTAAAAGTTTTTTAAAAACACAAAAATTAATTAGACGTATAGATGAAGTTCATATTATAGATGGTGAGGGAAATCTTTATTTAACAACTCTAGAGGATATTAGATCATATCAGCCACCTCTAGTAGAAGCCCTTGAAATGGTTTCTAATGATAAGAGACCACTTAAAATAATTAATGCTTATGAAAATCAATCAGCATCAATTATCAAACTTGAAAATTTTGATGGAAAATATTTATATATAGTTAAGTATTTAGATAAAAAAATTTCAAAATATTTAACAGAGTCACAAGAAGCTGTTAATTTTTATTATACAGTCATCAATAAGCAAACAGGAATAAAAATATCTTTTGTCCTAATTTATTTAGTAATTGTCTCATTGTTATTATTTTTGTCAATTTCGATAGCGATAAGATTTTCATCACGATTTTTTAGATCAATAAATAATCTAATTGTAGCATCTTCAAGTATAGGGAAAGGAAACCTTGATATTAAGGTTCCTGAAGTAAAGACTGATAAAGATATGGAAATTTTAAATAGGAATTTTAATTTGATGATAAACCAATTAAAGACACAACAAGAAAAACTATTAATAAACGAAAGACACGAAGCATGGGAAAATTTAGCAAGAAAACTAGCTCATGAAATTAAAAACCCACTTACACCCATACAATTAACAATTGACAGATTAAGGGACAAGTATTCTGAATTAATAACTGAAAATAAAAAAGAAAATTTTAATGAATATTTGGGAATAATAATCAAACAGATTAAACAAATCGAAAATTTAGTAAATGAATTTTCAGATTTTGCAAGAATGCCGAAACCTATTTTAAAAGATAATAACCTTGTTCTGATAATTGCAGATAATGTTAAATTATTAAAAGAATTAGATTTAAAAATAGAAATAAATTTTATTTACAAAAGTGAAATAATTAATCTTAATTGTGATAATGAACAATTAAGTAGAGTTTTTTTTAATCTAATTAAGAATTCAATAGAAAGTATTCAAGTTAAACGTAAAGATATGCCTAATTTTAATGGTAAAATTGATATAGAAATTATTGATAATAGTGATTATATAGAATTTATTGTTATAGATAATGGTTTGGGCTTTGAGATTTTTGCCAATAATATAAAAGACATTTTGAACCCATATTTTACAAAAAAAAAAAAAGGAACAGGATTAGGTTTGGCAATTGTTAATAAGATAATAAATGACCACAATGCTTCTATTAATTTTATATCCATCCAAGCTGGAGCAAAAATAATTATTAAATTTTTAAAAAGATG
>Ga0209709_10000562_pt1 | contig 35742 bp, 39 predicted proteins | sample ArcticOcean_MG_C_2_FD_187435 | JGI IMG/M metagenome (GOLD analysis project Ga0209709, IMG submission 187435) | Marine microbial communities from western Arctic Ocean - ArcticOcean_MG_CB4_136 (SPAdes) (version 2) | ecosystem: Environmental > Aquatic > Marine > Oceanic | place: Arctic Ocean... | reverse complement strand
CTTGGTATTGACCTGTAATGCAATTTAGACACGCAGTTTTATCGGAGTTAATGTAGGAACCAGCATTGCAATCGTCTTTGCAACTGGATTGTCCTTGTTGATCATTGTATTTTCCGAGTATACAATTCATGCACTCCGCTTGGCCAGTTTGGTTGTTGTACGTCCCAGTTTTGCAATCTATGCAATACGACAGATGTGCTTGGTCTTGGTATTGACCTGTAATGCAATTCAGACACGCAGTTTTATCGGAGTTAATGTAGGAACCAGCATTGCAATCATCTTTGCACAACGCTTGGCCAGTTTGGTTGTTGTACGTCCCAGTCCCACAATCTATGCACAACGCTTGGCCAGTTTGGTTGTTGTACGTCCCAATATCACATTTAACGCACAACGCTTGGCCAGTTTGGTTGACGGTGCCATTCCAGTATTCTCCTGGGACACATCCGTCAGAATTTGAATGAACTGTTCGAATTCTAAAAGAGAACAAAGTGAAAATAAATATAAGAAAGGAATCCATTTAATTATTCTTTTTTATTTACACATTTATAGTCGTATTTTTAATTTAGATTATGCGCAAACTTTTACAAATGCGCACGATTCACTTTAATGTACTCTGCCCATCGTTGAATCTCCTTTTCTAAAAATGTACCCGTTGATTTATTGATCCACAGAACATTTTTACTTATATCTACATTGGTAGTGGATAGCGCAAGTGAACGCATCGCTCTTCGCTTATCATTCATTGAACCATGCTCTAGTAGTTGAAATAATTGTTCCGACCTCCAAGGATAATCACGAGGTTTGTGACATTTACCATTTGAATTACCACCATTGAATATGACGCGTATATTTTGTGCCAAATTGTGCCAGACAAACCGTTCGCCAGACAACAAATTAATGTCAATGATAATTTCGAAATCCTGTTTAAAAAAATGACACTCGATATCAAGGTAAGCCTCACCACAAACTGTTTGTAAACGGTACTTCCACGTAGAAGATGTCACTTCTACATCCACATTCAAATTGTGTAGAATGTTGAAAAATTTTTCCTGTACTTCCATGGCCGACGCGGTGGAACGCAATGTCAACGGAGCAAAGTGCCAAAACACTGGCACTGGTGGTGGGTTCTCGTATTTCCATCGTGGTTCGTCGCCCCCTGGTTTAAATGTTGAAAATATAGACATAATTTCGCATGCCTCTTGATGTCGATTTGCAAATGTTTTTCCACTTATTCCAGGCATATATGTATATGCTGGGTCGTCTGTTCCTGTCTGTGGTACAATGGCGCTATCAGTTTTGGAAGTATCTGAACAAGAGTCGATTGCAGCCATGGTCACATGTGGTTTGTTAGGCGTTGTTAATTGATTATTCTCTATATCCATGTATATCATTTGGTCTCTGTTGGACGCGTATGCGCATGTGACAGATTGTGTCTTCGAAATTTTTTGGTCGTCTGACATTTGATTTACTACGGGTGACAGTGGGAATATTGCCACGTTATACGACACAAAGTCTTCTTCTGAGGGTTCTGAGGGTTCTGTGCTATTTGTGAGGTTTGTAACATTTCCGATACTTTTCAAGTTGATTAAATGAACAGTGTCTTTGAAATGTTGTTGCATATTTTAGAATGACGTTTTTTAAATAGGAACTTTTAAATACATCCTGATTTTCGACTATTTAACTGACTTTTTTTGTTACTAAATGAAATTATTAGTGGTGATTTTATTTTTGTGTGTGTCCGTACAGGCAGAAAATTATACATATGAAAATTGTACTAATACACATGGCTACGATGTTGGCGTAACTGAAGCTACATACACAGATATCCCGTGTTTTTGTGGTAACGAACTGTGTCAAGAAAATCAGTATTGTAATATTTCAAGAGGAGATAATCAAAAATGTCACAAAAGATTTTGTAAAGATTACGTTTCTGGCGCACAACAAAATGACTTGTGTCAACGCGATGGCTATGGAAATGGGTTATTAGAAGGTAATCCACAATGCAGTGCGACTATATGTTCACCCGATGTAGATCATGAGGCCTGTTGTAAGGCATGTCCATCAGATAAAATAAGTGATAATGGTAAATGTAGCTCTGTATGTGTGGACAGTGTTTGTGATGTCAGAACGTGGACAAAATACATTATATCTGAAGAACGTTGTGATGATATACACACGAAAGAGGATTGTGAACACGCCGCTCGGTTTTTAAGTATTGAATTCAATAACTTCACAAACGCCAGTGTGCCACGCGGGTGTTTGAAAAACAGTGCCAATAAAATTATATGGAACGTGAATGGTTCTGAATATTGCAACACGAATAGTACAAAGTGTGTTTGCATACAAAATAAGAATACTGTCGAAAATTGGGCCTGGCAAAGACCAAGTCATAGGTTAGCTACGGACGCAATTCAAGAAAATTATGCAAATTACACTGGTGTTTGTCACGGAGATTGTACGGGAGAATTGAATATCAACAGATGTTGTATAAAGTCAAAAAAATGCAAAGATCAAAGTGTGATAGTTTTGGGTTGTGCAATGGAAATTAAATATACACGCGGACTTACAAATGCTTTGTGCCAAAATTTTGAATGTACACGTGAAGAATGTTGTGAATCGAAAGAGTGCACATGTACAGGCGGTACTCCTTCGGATTTCAGAGATTGTCCTCAACAGGGAGACGAGCACTGTGCTAAGTGCAATATCACATCGTACAAAGAAAATAATATATGCTTACCTATTACAGACTGCAACTCAACAGAATTTCAAAAAGAAGCGCCAACATTGGATACTAATAGAGTTTGTAAAGCCATTAAAGAATGCGGTTCTGGACAATGGATATCTAGAAACCATACGAAAACACAGAATCGAAATTGTTCCGATTGGACCGTTTGTGCTGAAAACGAGTACGAAATATCGCCAGGTTCATCAATAGAAGATAGGAAATGTTCCTCACCAATTATATGTGCATACGACAAATATTTGTTAGTAACGGATTCTAACCACGCAGGTACATGTACAAATCTTACTAAATGTAGTCCTGAACAATGGATATCTAGAAACCATACGACAAAACAGAATCGAAATTGTTCCGATTGGATTGTTTGTAAAGTCGGTCAATTCGAAAAAAATCCTGGTTCATTGTACCAAAATAGAGAATGCGCATTTCCAACTGAATGTGCAGAACGAATTGTTTTCAATTATACATCGACTTCAGACCGCGAATGTGCTAATTGGACTAAATGTAATCAAAATGAGTATGAAAAAAGTGAACCAGATAAACTTTTAAATATTGACCGTGTTTGTGAAACAATTCAGACATGCAACACGCTGCAATATCAAAAAACAAGTGCCACTCAATCCGAAGACGCAGTTTGCGAAACTATTAAAATATGCAATCATAATTTGGGTGAATATGAAAAAACACCACCCACAAATATATCTGACCGAATATGTGACACTTGTCTCGTCAATAATAGTTCAATCCCTGGTTGTGTTGGATGTATGACACATACAGATTGTAATTATGATAAAAAAGCAAAAATTCACCATGAAAATACCAAGTTGACTGGCGACATATGTTCAGGAAAGAAATGCACATTCATAAAAGTTATTACAGACTCATCCAATGACTACATGACTTTTAAACCTATTATTGATAACGATAATGCTTTAATATATGGAGAAAATTATCGATTCGATATCAAAACACCTGGCGATAACGCCACTTTTGTTGGAACAGGTATAACATTTTTCAAAGAACGCGAAGAAGTGTTGTCACATGTCACTTTTGATAATTATGTATACTTCAATATACCTCAAGATAATATTGAAGATATCACATACTATGAAACAGTACAGCAGGGTTGGAAATTTAGTGTCAAACGCAATTGCCAATATGTGGAAACTTTATTACGCGAGGACAGTTGTACTTCAGAATGTGGTAAACCAGGTTTTGAAATATGGGAACGTAAAATTACATATAAACCCTTTAATGGAGGTACATCATGTCCAGAAGATCTGGTCGTACCAAAGTCCTGTGTCAATCCGACTTATAAATGTCCCATAAACTGTGTATACGAAGAAAATACAATTTTAAATTCAAATTGTGATGCGGAATGTGGTAAAACTGGAAAGAAGTTGACCCGTGAAATTACGATCAAAGTATCGCCAAAGTGGAATGGTACTGCATGTCCTGAAAATGAAACTTCAGAATGTTACTCATACCCACCAACAGGAGATTGTGATTGTCAGGGTACAAAATATGATCACTGTGGCGTTTGCGGTGGTAAAGATTTATGTAAGGGCTGTGATGGTAAATTCTATAGTTCGACAAAAAAACACAATGATTACCCATTAGAACAACATCTTTATGTTATTGGAGGTGTAAAACCATTAGTGAACAAATGTAACAAATGCAATCCATCAATAGAAGAAAACGAGAAATGTTTGTCAAAAAAGATGTTATTGAAATCAAGTAATATAAAGGACAGTCGATTCCATAAAAAATTCACTCTAGCAGTTTTTATTTTCACATTTATAACATTCATTATCATCATGTTTGTCTACATATGTTGGCCCAGGAAACAATACAGAACACTACCAACTTCAAAACCAAAAAAAGAAAATAAGAGCGACATATTAGATTTTTAGAATGAATTAAAAAAAAAACAACACCTATGTGTGAAGTTGTTTATAATGTCGAAGACACCACAATATGGGTTTGTCGTAATCGTACAAATTTGCTAACTTCATCCACCCCTTCTTCGTCGTTATATTCGCCCTCGTCGTCGTATTCGCCCTCGTCGTTATATTCGCCCTCGTCGTCGTATTCGCCCTCGCCAACGCCCTCGTCGTCGTATTCGCCCTCGTCGTCGTATTCGCCCTCGCCAACGCCCTCGTCGTCGTATTCGCCAACGCCTTCTTTGCCATCGTCGACATATTCACCAACGCCTTCTTCACCAACTTTGTCAACTTCGCAAACTTTGTCATATTCGCCAACGCCTTCGTCTATAACAAACGGTTGTCCAATTTGTCCAACACGAAGACCGTGTAATTTGCGTCCATCCCCAGGTCCTTTATGTGATTGCGACACTGTTAAAATAATGAACAGGACGACGAATATGACAAACATTTCTAATACTGGTACAAACAATTTGTGGTGGCTTTTTTTGTTACTAATACCTTTATCGTTTGTCAGTGTCTTTTGTGTTCGGAGACGATATTGTGCAAAACTACGCGTTGGTATTTCACGTAGTTTTCAAAGATACGAAAGGCGGTCTCGTTCTTGGCCTAACCACGAATCACGTGAAGCTATTTCAAAAGAAAGCATTCCAAAGGCAAAATCATTTAATGGTTTTGATTCTATTGTATTGTAATTGTTGATGCGATAAATGATGTTGTTTGAATCTATTTTATTATACTCTATTTGAATGCCAAATAAATTAAATTTATTTTTTCTAGTCTTAGGATTCGGTCGTGACAAAATTCCATTTCTTGGGAAAATCTGCGATATTTAAGAAATCCTCTGCGACGGTCTCGTCGTCGTAATTAATCACATACCTAATTTTACCCTTTGTTTTAATTATTTTCTGGATCGTCCCTTTGAAAAAAACCACATCTGAACCTACGGTCGGAGTTAATTTCCACAACACTTGTACTCTGTCATCTATGTCGGGAGGATGGTAGTAATATTTCTTTCCATCAAACTCGATCATGTCGTCGTCGTCACTGGTCGAAGAATCTGCTATTTTGACACGATTTAGGGCTTCTAGCAACAATTCAGCGTCGCGCGCGAGTTTGTGGACATATTGGTTATAAATTGTTCGATCATTTGTAGTTGACATTTGTCCTATATAAAGTATTTATATAGGTCAATAATTAGTTTTGTAATAATTAGTTGAAAAACATAAAGCCTAATACAGTTACTCAAATATTTAATCTTTATGTTTTTCTACGGCTAAATTTTCTATGTCTTCTTCTAAAGAAACTTTTTCATACTCATCTCTTACTTCTAATATTACACGACTCTTTATAAAGAGCGTTCCAATGACAATTACAAACCCTAAAATTCCGATCATATCAAATTTGTGTCCAAAAATGATACATGACGCAATCAATGATATTGTTTGTCTGGCAGTCATGATCATCGCAAAGGACGCTGCACCGTGACTTTGTATGGTTTTAAAAATAAATAGCTGACCTATGACAGCAGGAATGCACAAACAGGCCACGTGAACAACGAACGACGGGTGTTGAATACCAAACTGAATAGTTGCGTCAATTTCACCAGTTATTAATGTGTAAATACCTGTGAATAAGAGAGAACAGGTATTTACACCCCACATCATTTCAAATGGTGGCGTTTCATATTCTTTGTACAAGTACGCTTGCCACTGTAAAGTTAATGCATCTGCAAATACGTATCCCGATAATAAAAATAATCCGAATACTGACAATGTATTCGAGTACTCGTTAAATCTTGAAAACAAGCATATGGCGACACCTGTTGATAGACATAAGGCTAGTCCATATGCAATTGGTTTGTATTTTTTTTTAAAAACAAATTTTCCGACAAGTAGAACTGGAATAACTTTCAATGATTTGAATATCACGACGATGGGAAATATGGTGTATTGCAAAGCTGTATATTGACATATAGACGAGACGACATTGGTGAAAGATGCGATTGAAAATTTGAATAGTGGTGTGCTTTGTTTTTTGACAAAATATTCTGACAATGTTGCAGCTGCTAAGCGACTTATGAAAATGATCACGGTAGGGTGTTCAAATCGTTTTCCTTCGTACTCGATTGACATAATGCGTTCTTGTGCAATTCCCCATACCACAAAAGCACACACTAAACCTACGGCACAAAGGACAAAGGACAATTTTCGTGAATCTGTTTTGGTCGGTTTTTCAAGTTTGTTTTGTGGATACAAATAAATTGCCAACCATACGAGGAATGCAATTACTAATCTTATCACTGGTTTTTTCAATAACAACGTCATTCGAAACCAATTTCGTGTGGTTGTCGTCGATGCAAACAATCCGTTTGTATGATAAGTCTTTGTGTAATTAAATGGTTTTCCCGTGGTCCATTCTACAAACGTACCGTTAGAAGCGCGTAAAAACGCATCTGGGGCGCATATGTCCCAGGTCTTAATTTTTGTAGTATGTACATACGCCAAATTGTTTCCTTTCATGACTTCTGCAGATTTGTAACCCGAACCGCCTGCACGTGTTATTGCAAATCCATCAAGCACCTGTTCTACTTTACCTCTGTGTGATCGGGACACAATTATATTTTGTGGTGGTGAAACTTCCATGGCTGGTCGTTCGAGCCATTCGTTTCCAATGACCGCCCACGTTTCTTTTCTAAATGGGAAATGCATTATGGCCGCTTGTGGTTGGCCGTTTTCTGTGAGGCATGCCATTATGGAAACGTAACGATTAAGACCTTCGGAATATTCCTGTGTTGCATCTAAAGGATCAATCCATGTGACCAATTTAGACTTGCCTTGTTCAGTGGTATACGTTTCTTCAGAAACAATAGGCGTGTGTGTCCAATCCTCGGTCAAAATTTTGGACAATTCTAGTTCTACACCTTTTACGCTAGGTGGTGCTACTACATCAATTATAGAGTTTTGTTTGGGCATTTTTTTTTGAACAAAATGCCCAGCTTTGTCGATGCGTGACATCATAGCGGTGTACCAAGTTAATAAAAAGGCCCTTGTTAACATTTTAAATTGTGTATTCTCTATATATAATAGAATACACAATTAATAGTAAATCCATTCTTACGTATAAATATGTTACTTATTACTATGTATGAATTTCACCGTGGATGTTTTAAATCCGTTGTTATTCCAACCTTCTGAATGTCCAATATGTTTAAAAGATATGTGGGCTAGAGTAATCTTGGATTGTGGTCATAAATACCATTTTAAATGCATTGGCGCTTGGTTTGAACACCAACAAGTTCATCATCGCCAGATGGATTGTCCGATGTGTCGTTGTCCCTTTTATCTCCCACATGTGGATCCGCCTTCAACTCCGTCTGTTTCTTCGGTCGACTCGAATGTATCGACCGAGTCTTCCAGCAGATGGTTTTGTTGTCTTTGTATGGTTCGATAGAAGCAATTGCGATCGAACCCTTATTTACTTTATGTCTTCCGCTAATTTGTATGGTATTATCCCATCCTGTAACCCCTGCTTTCCCATGGAATTGTGACATGGCTTTCTCAAAGTCTTTGTTTTTGGTTGTAACTTTTATTGTTGAATTTTGTAAATCTACAACAGACATTGACGGTGTTTTCACACTGAGAGAGTTATACAACGGCATGGTCAACGTATTAAAATCCACGTTATACCAATCCCATGGTCTACGTATCGGTGGTGGTTTCCCCCCCAATTGGTCAATTTTTATCCCTGCACCCATTAAAAATTTGAACCCGAATTGATATTTATCTTTATCATATTTAGTTATTGACAATACGGGTCGAATATTTGCACATACGATCGAATCAGTTGTCATTTGTACATAACCTGTTATTTCTTTCCCTTCACTATATAATTTAATGTATTTGTTCACTTTTTTGTTTTTTGATTTTGTATATTCACATAATTTGAGTTTTTTTGGTATACTGCAATGCTTCCAAAAAAGATCAAATGGAATGTCTTTCAACTCTGTTATTTTTGTATGTGCTATTTCTGCGCATTTTTTAATTTGTTCGTCAATATTCCAATCGCAATCGATAGACATATAACACTTACCCTCTTTGATGGTGATGGACTTGACACTGCTTGTTGGCGTGTTGATCGAATAAATTCGATTTTTTTCATCGTAAAATTTTATTAAATTACCGAAACGTTTCAGATGAGTTGGTTCCGAACATTCAAATCCATAATGTCGAAGGTAACCCATATAATCATCTGAAACGTTAAAAAGTTGACGTTTCAAAAGGTGTATATCGGTTGGCATTTATTTTATTCTCTTGTGTGTGAATCCACAATACAATAAGTGTAACTTATGTATATTTACCCGTTTACAAAAAGTAATGTTGTTCGACCGTTTTATTTTTGTTTTGTATATACTATTTCATTATACATGGTTTTTATTGGGAACATTATATAAAATGCCATTAAGATATTTTTCGGTCGTATCACTGGCGTTAAGTTTATTGTCGATTGTGATTGTTTCGTTTTTTCAACTACAATCTGTATTATACAGACAAAGGTTAGACACCTCTGACAAATGGTCTGGTATATCTTGGTCTACTGTCCACTTGGTGATTTGTGGGATTTTTATTATCGATGGACTGGAATGGGCAAATCCTTTGGTTATATTTGGAATAGCTGGTTTGTTAATGTCTGTTATAATTATTATTGTGGGAGGCTGTGCTTGTTTTGTAATTATGCAAAATGGAAATGATTGGCATGCACACATACATTTGACTTGTATCAGTTTTTGGGTTATAATACAGTATATGATATTGCGCTTACCAGAAACGCAATACCAATACGTGACTGTGATACCTATCGCCTTGATGACACTCACAAGATTAACAGAATATGACATAACAAAAAAGGAGATTGCCGCGTGGTTTATTTGTTCATTATTGCATGTTTTTTACGATGTGCAAATGTTGAGCCGTAAATTGTTTTTTTGGGCAGTTGCTGCGGTAATTCTGGTGATGGTATTGAGGGAAATAAAAAATATTGTATTGATGGTGATTTTACCATTTGGTATTTTTTTTGCAATGTCATACGTATGCATCTTACTCATGTGTGGTCATCCTGTAACAGTAACTTTACAAAACATTGGTCAATTTTACAACGATTTTATGATACCGGACGATTCTTTAATTATATTACCTGATGGACGAGAGGTGATACCATTAGACGCAGATTATTTCGATGATTGGGATAGACGATTATAGTTGAACAATTACACCTTTTATGAAAATACGCTATATAAACACGTGTGTTTATTTTTAACTATACCAATGTCATATTTAAAAGAAAGAGGATACGAAGCACGCGCATTTTATTTAAATATTCTCTACCTCATTTTACTTGTACTTGGCGCTTTAGCTACGTCTACATTAAACGCTCCATTTGAATATACAAGAGACGGTAAGAATGTAACTGCTCCACGCTACCGCCGTTGTTATATCGACGGAACTCAAGCAGAGTACCAAACCGCAACCACAAAGGGATGCATCGCAATTGAAGGTACTGAAGATGCTGATGGCAATTTTCTACCCGACGACGACACTGCCACAGATCAACTCGCTACAATGGATGCTCTCAACGGCATTGCTATTGCTGTTATCGTTTTCAATGTGATACTTGGAATTCATTCCGTGATTATGCATCTCGTCAGAGACCCCAAGAAGTCAGGCGCCATATTCCATTTCGATTATACATGGGCTATTTCATTGATCAATGTTGGCCTTTTCGCTGGAATCGTTGGTCATCTGAATTCTGTTAAAGACATTCAATCAGAGGTGAACGTCGCAAATAACTTGTATTATACTGATATCAATTTGTTTTCAGTCGGTGTCGCTGGTGTAGTCCTTACCGTATTGGATTTGGTGGCCTCGAATATGATCGTATATTGCTTATGCACCGCCAATAAAGGCTATATGTGCAACCCCAGATAAAGTAGAACTTAAGTTAACGATAAATTAAAATACTTATTTATAATTTTCAAGTTCAGGACTCTGAACATCAATGACCAGTGGATGAACTATTTTCCGTATTTGTATAATTTTTTATCTCCTGTACTGGACAGTGCTCACCAGAAATAGACACTCTCGAAAAATAGAATAAATTATGTATACGAGTATAAAATAAGAAAGAATTATTATAAATATGAGTAATGTTAATTTTTTACAAGCCCATGTGAAACGCCAACTCGGAGGAGATACATTCATGGGACCCAACACCGAAAAAAAGGTCCTGCCAGAATGTATCACGCCCAAAAATGAGAGTGAAGAAAAAGACGACATTTCACCAGAAGAAAAAACAGAACTTGTCCTACAAGACCCGAAATTTGGCATGTTCAGCTTATTTGCATATCACATATACAGTGGTAACCATTCATTTGCAATGAGACGCCGCAATACAGTCTTCTGCTCCCATATATTTAGTCTGGTTTTCGCATTGCCAATTTTAGTCTTTTTGACACAGTGGATCATGTATGTTTCAATTGTCCGCCATCAAATGCGCACATATGAGGGCGGTTTTTGTCCAAATTCTGCCCAACCAGAAGAAAGGTTGTTGATGGTTGCTGTGTCTTTATTTTATTTTATTAAATCTTTTTTCTTGTGGGACAATATCGTAGACCGTACTCATCGGAAACGAATGATTCCAGCTACATCGTACATCGTGATGATTGATACATTTCAAGAATTTGGTTTTAATATATTGGTGTATTTGACCAATTTATGGGTCATATTTGCCGAAAAGGATTTTCTGAACATGTTTTTTAACACAATTGCAATGGAATTTCTCATGGAAATGGACAATCTATTTGAGCGCGAATATTTTGAATACTTACCCGGTGTTGCAGTGGATATCTATGACAAATATTTTGTGTCATATCGTGATAACTTGATTATGGTTAATCAAAAATCACATGATTCGTTCTCATTTCGCTGTTGTCGTCGCATTACTTGGTTACCCTTTAAGTTTCTAATCATGCTTTTTCTAGCATTACCTGTGATTTGTTTTTCAATGATCTTTTTCGGTGCAGTTTGTAAATAAACGGTATAAATATATTCAAAAGTTATTCATTATGTTAAGTACAAAACAAATCACAATTGGTAGTTTACTATTCGTTACGTTCGGTATTACCGTTTATTACATTACAAAACAGAAACAAGAAAAAAACAAAGATGAAGAAGAATCGAAAAAGGAAGATTGAACATAAAACATGCATAAATAAGTAGAATGTACTATAAATATTAGTGAACTTGTATATAAATGAATTCAGGATTTTGTATTGATTTAGAAACTACAATTGCTGGTCGTATACCAGATACCATCCGCCCTCCAGGACAAAAAAGGTTTGAAACTCGAATTATTGAAATTGGCGCAGTCCATTGGAAGAATAACCAAAAACTATTTAAATGTCTTGTCAATCCTATTCCTAGATGTTCCGTCTTAAAAACTCCACAGGATTTGTTTACATTGTTGCGTTCCATGCATCAGAAGCCCGACGCTACTCTAAATTTTTGGTCTAACGTTCTTGTGAAACGAAAATCACTCAATCATAAAATGTTTCTGCATGACGAACCCCCTGAAATTTGGCGTAATCGAACCATCGTAAATCGAGCGAAAGATTTCATCCGTTGGCACAATAATCCTAGTATCGGACCCAATTTCAAAACAGAAAGCCACGCGCTACGAGAACTAATTCAATTTACACGTTCTGAACCCACATGGCTCGCTCATAATGGCAACTCTTTCGATTTTAAAGTACTACAGGGTTGTGCAGAAAGAACTAACATCATTATTCCTAAAATTGTGAAGATGGTAGACACGTTGAAACTCTTTAGGCAATACATCCCTGGTTATAGATCATATTCACAGCCAAAAATATATGCGGAAATATTTCAACGTACTTATAATGCACATGTCGCAATCGATGATGCAAAAGCATTGGCGGAACTTTGTGTGTATGTCAATGACAAAGTGAAAGACCAATCACTAAAAAAAAAATTAGATAAGAAAAGTGTCAAACAAGTTTTAAATGAAAGAATTCATCTAAAAAAACAAATGAATTTGACTTTTCGAAAGTTTGAAACAACGCGTATAATTGGTCCATCGGACTCGAAGTCGGTTCGTTTATTACGTGGAATCGGTCCTAAAACAGAGTCGATTCTCACGGCATTAAATATTAGGACAATTGACCAGTTGAAGTATGAATATAATATTAATGGTGCGGACTGGCTTAAAAGAATTGTTCCAAGAGGTGCGAGCTGGCGTGTTATTGTTTCAAGTTTAATGGTTTGATTCGTAAAAAATTACTAACAATTCGCGTTGTTCGTAGATATCTGGACGACCTGCCAGTAACCAGAACACGGGAATGGCCAATAAATCTTTGCCCCACTGCAAACAGGCTTTCATTTGTACAACTACTCTCCGTTTATATACTTTGTCCTCGTCGACGCCTTTGTGCACAACATTCTAATAGATTTTAGAAACCGTGCCATTTTTCGAAGATGTTCAAATCCATCTTCATGTTCGCATTTATCTGCATAATTTTTCCGCGCAACAAAAAGTGGGTTCATTACCATGTCCATTTGAACGTCCATTTTAAAAAAACGGACTTTTTAAATAGTCATATCAAAATTAATGCACGGATTTGGGATAACTGGGGAAAAAAAACGAACTCTGTGAACTCTGTATGCGCGTAATGATGGTGCGGGCATTGATTCATTAGAATCCGCCATGCTTGATGGGTGTGTTGACATTCATATATTTGATTGTTATAATTTACGGAATGCCAACCATTCGCGATGATATACGTTATCCAGATTGTCTTCGATATCCCGACGTTCAATATATAGTAACCAAGTTTGTTCGTTTGAAATCCTTTTTTTTATAAAATTGACCGTATAATACTCTGAAACCATTAAATAAAATATGTTGGAATTTTTATTTGGTTTTGTATTGGGTGTGTGGGTAGGACAATCTGTCCCCCTACCTTCTGTGGGGAATTATATTGAAAATTTTTGGGTGCAAAAACCGCCACAAGTAATTGAGAAAGTCGATGAAGAAACTGGTCCTGTATTTACGGGTGAAATGCATACAACAGTACCGACATAACAATTAATAGACAAAATTAAACAAAATTAAACAAAATTAAACAAAATTAAACAAAATTAAACAAAATTAAACAAAATTAAACAAAATTAAAAAAAAACTATAAAAAGAAATGTTCATTAATTTAAAATGACTTCAGAATGTACATTACGAATACCAGCCTCACAAAATATTAATTTTATTCATGGTAGATTAAAAGAACATGTTATCATTTATAACCCTCCATATTCGTTAGTCAATATATTGGCACCGTACATGTCACCCATTGGTCGTGAAATTAAAATTGTGATTGATCATGCATCACGCAATGTCAATATAGTGGAAGGTTCAATACGCTCTCATGTCCTCCAAACGACTGTTTTAGCTTTTCAACAACATCGGTTACAGTATCCGTATTTCCAACCAGTTCTGCCTCCTCGAACACATCAGCGTATATCTACAGGCAAAGAATGTAGTATTTGTTACGATGTCATTTATCAACATGATGTGCGCATGTTACCGTGTGCACATCTGTTTCATCCAGCGTGTATTCAACGGTGGATGAAACAAACCCCGACCTGTCCAGTTTGTCGAAATCATGTATGACATAGCATATCTTTCATGGTTTGTCTCCATAAGCAGGAACGCTGGCAGACGTCTCCCGCATTTTGGATATCATTAATATCAATACAACCATCATTATTTGCATCACATTCTTTGTATAATCTTTTATATTGTGGTCCTTCAATTGCCATGATAAATGGTTGTTGGAGAGATGATGTTTTATGTTTGGAAGAAATTGAATGCAAATGATATTTATTTAGACATTTTGAACCAAGTGCGCAATTCCATAGTTGACTGTGTGATACTGAGCATAATGCATTTCCATTGAGTATTCCAAACGATAATAATATAATTTTAAACATACTATTTTAAAACTTTCACCTTTTTTATACAGTCTTTTTGTCATTTAAATCCACTAAAAATATAGTTTCTCATATAAATAACAAATATATTGCTTCAATGGATTTTGTTCATCAGCATTTAATTTGGAAAGAACAGTTGAATAAATTGGTCGAAAGTAAAACCCATTTGTTGGAAACAGACCAAAATAATATTATTTCTAATTTTTTTTCTCAGGCGATTGAGAAAGAGTTTCCGAGAGAATCAAATGATTTTAAGATAAATATAAAACAAGTGATATTAAAGGCTTCGATAATTGCTCCAAAATTGAATGGTTGTTATCGAAAGAGAGCAGCGCACGTATTGTCAATAATTAATACAGAACTTCTACTTTCGCAAATAAGTTTGAATGACATTCGAAATCTGGTACTTTTTGAAATTTATAAACGATGTGGGGTTGCCATAGACTCTTATTTTGAAAGATATTCTAGTCCGCCTGGAACCGAAGAACAAAATAATCTTTATTTGTCGATAGCTCATGGAAATGCAAAATGTACTGCGGTTTGTACTGAACAGTTACATTTTGTAATCACATCCTTAGTATTATTGAAACGATTTTTTTTAGTGTATGATTCATTTGAGGGAAAAGAAACTAAGTTGACTAATTCAAATTTAAACTGGTTTGGTACAAATTGGCTTGCTCATATTGACAACATAAATCTTGCGGATCTTATTTGGAATATTTTCCTAGATTTATGGACATATGAGAATATACGTAATTTTTAGCATATTTGCTGTAAATGACTTCTGGTCAATATAGGTTTTATCCGTAGTGTTTTATCCGTAGTGTTTTATCCGTAGATTGTTTATGTAGTTCAAAATAACGATTTTGCCATTCCAACAATTGCTTTTGTAGACATATTTCGCCACGACTCTGATTCTTTTAACACTTTGTCAATATGTAATTTTTCTAATGCGGTACCTAAATTTTGTACCACGACAATTAACTTGTGAAAATCGTCAACAAGTGGTTTCATATTTTCAGAACCTAACAAATGTGTTGTTTTATGTATTGTAGATACAGTGTCGCCAATGTCAGAAATCATACTCGACATTAATTCAGGATGGAAAGCTTTTAAACCTTGTTGTGCGTACGAAACTGAATGAACAACATATACACCTGTTGTAATGATAGAGACAGAAATAAATAATAAACAAATTGCAGTTACCACTGATGATATGGTACGAAGTTTTTCTTGCCAAGAAGTTTTATGTTTCGAATTCATTATTAAAAAAAATAAGCGTTATATAGTATATAAATTAAATCTATTTTTTTTAATGTTACCTTTAGTAGTAGCTACGATAGGCCATGCCGCTTGGGACAATATTTTACATTGGATGATCAAACAAGATCCTGATGCATCCCTATTGCATATGCATTGGATTCGAATGGTATTTGTTTGTCTATTTTTATCCGCATTGTCGTTCCGACAGACACCCACGAAACATACAATCTATTGGTGGTGCAAGTTTTCTATATGTGGATGGGTAATACCCACTATATCATACACTATATGTGTGATATTATCCGGATACAGAATTGCAATCTCTTTACAGCCACTTATACCTCTTTTTGTAGCTTTCCATGTTTCAAAAATCGAAGGTTGGCGATTATTAGCTCTTAATTTTGCATTACTAGGTACGTTGGCAATATGGTTAATTGCACCGTGGAGTCATAGGGAAATATTTTTATGGCAAATATGGGGTTCCGTTTTGGCGGGAGGATTGCAAGTAATATCTACTGTAACATGGTTTTTAATGATGGAGAAAGAAAATGTGTTAGCCAATATTACAAGAGGTGTTCAAATATCAGTATTAATTATGTTCGTTTCAACTATTATATGGACTCCACAACATTTAAATGCAGTTTATATGAGTAAGTGGGACAATTGGTTATGTCTTATTATTGCTGCAGCACTGAGTTCAACTTGTAAAATGTGGGTAATTGTTCAATTTTCAAATCAAATGTCTACTGATTCAATTGCAATATTTGAATGTTTGCATCCTATTGCAACATTATGTACAGACATTATATTTCAGAACGAAATATTTGAATTTAATGATTCACTTGCCATTATTTTATTATCAATTGGATGGATTTTATATCCCAAAACGAATATTTAGGTTTATATTTTTGATTCTAATATGTATAATAAACATGCTGTGTGGTGCCAATGTGTAACAATTTTTTATTTCACATTTGCCGTTTCTATTTTTTCATCTTTTAAATATTTTTTACAAGATACATATTGGGGATTTTTATTTTTATCTGTGGGTGTTATTCGTTTTTGTCATGCGGAACACGCACCATGTTTTGGCATTACAATTGACAATTGGATAAAAATAAACAGGACAATCACAGGTCTTGTCATCGGAACGGTGTGTTCAAATATATTCTTTTCTGACATCACCTATCTTATTGCGTGTCAAATGACATTTGTTATTGTACACCATTTCATAAACACAAAAATAGTACTACCAATATTTGTACTCGTACAAATGACATCGTCACGACTAACATTATTGCCCATCTATTGCGCTTTGAAACTGTATACCATTAACAATTTAGGAAAATCGATGGTATCAAAAGAACAAAAGCTTAGATTTGCAAAATTTTCAATTCAAATTATATTAGAAACATTGATTTTATGGACTATTCGTTGCAGTCAGCGGTTTCCATTTAGTGTAAGATGGAAACCAATTATCTGTTCCTTTTTGATGTTGTTGTGTGCGTTGGTATATTGTCATTTGTATATCAAACCTACAAAAGTATCGAGAAATTCGATTATTATGAGAAAAGGACACGGTACGACGGCGTCATTAACAGCAGCAAATGAATGTGAAATATGTTTGTCAACATTGAGTTCATTAGATGTGGAGGCGTCATTTGGCTCTTAAATAAATACACTATAAATATATATATATTTAATATATATTTAATAAATGAGTTATTGTAAAAAATTACAGAAATCCTGGTCTTGGATGTGGTCGTATTCACCGTCTATCTTAAATAATGGAGTTCGTAAAATTCGTGTTCATACAGCTAAATCATTATTTCCCCCATTGGCAGACCTTCAAACATTTATGCTGATCGTTCTTCAATGTTTGTGGACACTAGTATTTATTGAATACGATTTAAAAAAAGGAACATCCTATGATGTCACCATTGTCGTCGGTATTCTGGCTGGAACACTAGGATTTATCCTTCCGTTACAATTAAATTCGGCTCTCAATAAAAACGCACAATGTCTCAACAACTACAATGCTTGTACGGGAGATTTATATGCGTTGTGTTGGGATATCGTAGCATTTTACTCTGAAGGAGAAAAAGCGATAAACGATAAAAATATAAAAAGGTCGTTTAATGTTATTGGAGCAATGCCCGCTTTAATCAAACATACATTCCGTGGAACAATTGATCTTAAAAAATCAACAACAATAAGAACAGTACAAAATAGTCGAAAAAATCTAATAAATGTAACATTTGAAAGCACCAGCGGTGGATACGAAGTCTGTAAGATGTTCAATTCATTGAACGGTGCTGGTATGACAGAAGTTGATATTTGTTTCTACAAATTATTAGATTATATCAAAGATTTGACCAGAAATGAACAAGATAAAACACGCACTTTCTTGGTCAAAAGTTGGGAGCGTGCATATGGTTCTTGGGGAAACATGGCAAACCTCAACGCATACGCACCTCCTACAATTTTCACATATGTCATGAATCTGGCACTTGGATTGTATTCTTTATTACTTCCATTCACTTTGGTAAAGGAAGAAAATGGATATCATGCCATTTGGATGGTCGCAATCATTGGTTATTTTTTCCTTGGATTAAACATTGCTGGTAAAAAAGTTGCAAATGCGTTCGCAGAGAATGCAATTGGATTTCAAACAGTCACTGGTTCACAAAAGACTGCTACAACCGCAATACAGCAAATTTTCGACACGATTACGGATGTTGTAAAAGACGATAAGTTAGTATTTGGACGTGTTGGTATTGGTCAAGTATTAACACAAACATCTGTATAACATTATTTTAATAGTTGTTCTCCATGTTCTATGTATTCTAATGGGTTATCGACACAATCTCTCGTGATTTGACAACCTACTTTACTTCTCTCGAATCCGCGTGCCAACCCCCATAACGTGACGGATTTATTCGGTCTGTCACCATGTTTTTTCCTAACTTTGTTGGTGATAAGTCTACGGAGATATCATAGAATCTGAAAAAATGAAGATAATTTCTAATCTGGAATGGTTACCGACATAAGACGCAGTACAAAGCCTTATTCAATGGTTGCGTGGTTTAAAAACCGTCGTTTTACACGGTTTGTTTTGCCGAATATTTATGTACAATAATTTGCATAGCGAGTGACAACGTATGACATGGTTGTGCTTTCAAAAAAGCGCGCCTCAATGGAAGTTTTGTATCTGCCGAATACATATCAAAAATTGTTTCTGGTCGGTGAAATTCAATATATGAAATCCACCATGAATTCGCAAGTTCGTCAAATCCTTTAGATTTTAAAACTAATATCCATAACATGCCGATCCAAGGCCATACAACTGTATCGTGTTTGTCTTCATATCCGTATATCCACGAATGTGTGGTTGTTTCTTGTTTTATCGGTCCTTCGAGTCTACATGGGATCCAAACATAATGTATTGATTGGTTAAACGATTGTATAAATGACCGCGGTGAAATTCCGAATTGTACAGCTAATATCCTTGGTAAAACTTCTTGTGTCTTATAAACTTCTGGCAACCATTTCGCGACACATTTCTCGTACATTTTAACGAATTTTCGTCGCTTCCGTTCGTCATTTGAATGCATGGAAAGCAATTCCATGCATCGAATCGTTTTTATCATCAAGATATTTGTCAGTAAAAGCATACCATTATGTTTTCGTGATGTTTCCCAAGAAGCATCTATTTCTTCGTGAAACGTGTCATTGATTATATTTACATCTAACCATTGCCATGCGCGTTGACAATGTAGATATAATGTCATTGCTTTTTTGGGGTTATGTTCGTATAACCAGCAGACCATTATAATATATTGTAAATTGGCGTCTATAACAGGTGTATTACACCTGATACTATTATAAACGGCAGTATGCCCATGATACCACGAGGGAAGAATTTCGTAAGGAATTTGTCCGTCGTTTGTCATTAAATTTGTAAGGCGGTCGACAAACTTCTCCAGTTCTTGGTGTCCTCCGTTTTTGAACCGCAAAGCTAAAAATATATAAAAATTATCACGCACTGATATTCGTTGTTGGTAATAATTTTGCCACCAACCACCCTTTATGTCAATTAAAAATTCAAATTGTCTATCAATATTAACCACCGCTGGATTTCGGGCATTAAAAAGACATAAACAAGACCATATGACGAAACGATAAAACAATACAAAGGGTACCCTTACACATTCACACATATTCAACGCGCTATAAAAGAGATTGTATATATATATGATGATTTTAATTTTATGGATTCTATTTGCATCTGCTTCGAGCACACATTGCTTTGAACATTTTAAAAAAACGTCAAATTTGATTGGTTCGTATAAACCACAATGTACAAAGGAAGGCATGTATCAAAGTAAACAATGCCATGGTTCGACGGGATATTGTTGGTGTGTGACCCCGTATGGTAAACGTAGACTTGAACCTGTCCCACCTGGCAATCAGTTGAAATGTGATTATTGACGCCATCTATTCCCACAAGTCAAGCAATTTGCAAATATTGTCATTGGTTCATCGGCACCACGAGTTTGCTTTTCATAATAATCCACCGTGTTGTTGTTGCATTTTCCACATTTCAGAATAGAATCTGTTATATCGACAGTTCTTTCTATATTTTTAGGATATACTTCTTGCAACCACGATGATATCAATCGACTTTGTTCTGTTGATACAAGCCATAATTCTGGATCCCTGATGAGGTCTTGGTGTGAAAAGTGTTCTAGTGCTGAAGAAAACTCCTTATAATATGCGCAAAATGTACGTGCCTGTTGAGGTGTTTTGATTGATGGTAAAATATCACGAGCTAATTTGTTAGGTAAAAATGTACACAGATAAGTTAACATTTTATTTTTTATAATCAAATCTATTTTAAATATTACATTCTCTCTACACAAGTGAAAACATCATGATCAACGGCAAAAAAACAACATCTGAAACTGTGCGATATAATTCCAATTGACAAAACGTTAACGCATTTTTCAAATATGTGAAATTGAGAAACGATGGTATTATATATCCCCAAAGTATAATACAAACACTTATGGGCGTCGAAAATGTCCACCGTTCAAATTCGGTGTGTGACATAACAAGTATGCAAGTTATTACATACGTTTTGATAGAACATGCAATTACAAAAGGTGACCAGACGACTATAGAAGACGGATGGTTAAATTGATACAATTGTAGCGATTCCAAACATAGTTCCCCCTTCTCGTTTGTAAATTTTTCATGAATCACTTGATCGTATTGGTTTTGATTTTCAACAATGCCTGTTTGCCATTCCGCTATAATTACGAGTAATGATATATACAAAATGCTGGCTTCAGAACCAAATGTGAATGCCAATATTATAAAGAGCAACGTGTTTGACAAAAAATATCCCAATGTGCGTACTGTATTAAACCCGCGGACAAACATAATTTTGACGTCGCACCAAAAGCGACTATTCTCAGCGCCCCATCCACCCATCGTTAAATTCAAATACACGATGCCATATTGTATGCATGAAATGAATACAACCGCCACAGGAATCATACGCATATTGAATCCATTTGAATTGATGGGTTCACGCATAAATAGCGTCACCAATCCGCAAATTCCTACCATACACAATACCACTGTACAAAGTCTAGTTATTTCGTGAACTTTTAATGAATCATTTTGAAGTCGACATGCAATCTTAAATATACTTACACCCATTTTTGTTTGTTCATTGTCACCCACCATTATACTTTTCGTCTCAGGATCTTCCATATTATTATAAATGTTGCACCCACTTTATACGCCATTTTGATAATTGTCAATATATTTAAAAAGGGCATTTGGTGTAGTGTGTAACGGTTTTAATTTCGTTAAATGTCCGATCCTCTGAAATGCTGTAACTACAAATTCAGAACAAAAATAGGATTCATATTCTCGTTTCGGTTCTTCACTTGTCCAAGGTACCCACGAGCACAACGCTCCAGAACTATCGTAATTTTTACCCAATTCTTCAATACTAAAATTTAAAGTCTCCTTTAATTGTTCCGACGTAATATTATCGATGGTGCGCATTTCTATTGTATCCGCGGTTGATTCGTCTGGTATTTTAAGCCAGCTATCGTGCGATACTTTGTTTAGAACTCTTACTGTGGAAGGCGTTCCCCATAATTGTGAGAATGCTATGACGATCGAATCCGCAGATTGCATTGATTTCCTAAATTCAGTCGAAAAAAAATTGGATTCGATTTGCTGCAAAATACGAGCACAATCTTCGGGTGCATATTCATTTTCTTGGACGTTTTTATATATATTCTTGACCGTGTTCATAATATCCGTTGGTGTAGTATGTATGACTAATTCACAATGACAAAAATCTCCCGCTGTCATCCATGACACAAAACGATTAAAAAAATTTGAAAAATAATCCACTGGTCTGTAAAAAGAAACGCTCAACATATTACAAAACCAAAAGGCATATAAATACTCGCAATTAGTAATGATATGGGAAACAAATGTTGGACCTCACAAACCGCACCAGTTATCGAATGCATTCAACAATTACAAAGAGTGGAAAAAACTATACAAAATCTAATAAACAAATATACTAAACAAATTAAAGAACAAAAAACAATGGCCAGAGGCAAAATGTACGACAAAACAGAATGCCTACAACACATACGGAAAATTAAATTAATCCAACATCACAAAGAAAATCTGAACAAACGTCTGACCAATTGCATGTCAAAAAGGTATCAATTAGAATCATTAAATGTTACCAAAATGCATATTGACGCCGTAAAACAAACGTCACAAACATTCCGTATCTTTTTAAACAATAACGATGTGGACAAAGTAGCCAGAATACAAGACACACTTTGTAGTATGATCGAAGACGCGTGTGAAATTAACGAAGTACTCAATGAAACGAATATAGATGTGGACGAATCAGAAATAGAAGAAGAATACGAAACACTATGTTCAGAAATCCAATTACCAGTTGCTCCAACCGACCCTTTAATGTACGAGTCAATAGAAATGAAAGATTTTGACGATACTATGGAAGAAGTCCCATTAACTAATTAAAAAAATAATATTGAGTATTTAGGGTTAGATATGTAAAAAGATGCAGACGGAAAGAGTTCAAATTTGCACTCGCAAAATGTTACAACGACCATTACATGCTTCTTGGTTTGTCCCCCTCGAACAAGAAGCGACTGTTCAAGACATCTTAAATTTATTTGCACAATTCATGTTAAGCGGAAACGAACCTCCGAATCCAATTCTTTCCTCCGCATTCAAAACACTCACACAATATGATGATGAATGCATGTTTGTATTTATGCGGAGGGGAACTAAAAAAGCCGCAGGCATTTTAAGGTCTTCCAAACCATTATGTTCAAAGCGCGAATTGGAACTTTTAAATCAATTAGGACAGGCGCAACAGTGGAATGTACCACTATGGACATGGTCAGAAGAACATCATGAATTAACGCAATTGATGGAAAATCAGTGCAGACATATTAAAGGACCTTGTATGGGCATCTGGTGTTACCGATGACCCATCGGTAATCCATTAGGATTACACTCAAACATTTCTGTTGCATGAAAATGCTCTTCCATGGCCAAAGCCCATTCTTCCCATTGAATTAAACGTATTTCCTCCGATGTAAATTCATTCGAATTTGGTTCGTTTGTTTTTGTTTCAGACATTTTTATTATAAAGTTACATAACTATTCCCGATCAATGACGAATCCGGTTTTGGATAATATCCCAAAAGTTCGTCCTTAGAATATTTTTTCTTAAATTCAACCATTCCCGTACTGTCGAAAGAAGACAGCTCAGCAGCAGTTATTACCGTCCAAGACGCATCCAACACGCCGAGTTCGTGCAACACAAAAGACACAAACGCAGAACAGGTAAAAACTTCCGCCTGGCACTGAATTTTGTAACAAAACGCCGCACAAAACCAATCTCTGACACGAGTATCGTAACCATGCTTGTAAACAAGCGGGTGTATTTTCATCAACGCCTCATCCGTAAAAACATTGTCAAATCGTGGTGTACGAACCCAAATGGACACTTTGCCAGGATAATTTTTAGTGTACAATTCAATAGGTGTCAACTGAACACCAAACTTGACTTCGTTATCTTGTGGGTCCTTTGTACCATGATACGACGACTCCCACACAAAAGTTCCCTTACAATGCGCGGCCCACGGGGGGTCCACAACGACCAACGCCGCATGCGAATATCGAGATTTTGTGCATTTTTTTATACAACAGTCCAGCGTTTTCATCAAACAATTTGTAGGTTCTTCCGAAAATAATAATAAATCACCAGTTTTTAACATTTAATTTAACAGTCTCCGTACTTTTATAATTAGTTATCACCACTGCTCTCACTATCGTTATCACTATCACTATCACCACTACCCTCACTATTTTCCAACTCAGAACTTCCCTTATTTGATGGGTCATCAGACGGTGACAATTCACTTGGACTAAATGTTATATCTTTTATTCCAACAAGAGAAACGCGATTATTCACAGATTTATATACTTTATAAATTTGATTTGTTGCCTTCACTTTCACAAACTCTTTTGGTTCATACTCTTCCGTCGAAACAAACACATTGCTCATATCAACTCCTTCAAACTTGGTAGCTGGATTCCACGTTGACTCCAAATCTAATATACGCCCCCTTACTGCTATTACCTTAAAAACTTCATAACAACTTCCCTTCAAGTGTACTGTATCCGTTTTTTTAAATGGTTCGACATAGACGCCGATTTGCGACCGATTTACTGTCAAACCTCCGCTTAATTGATACAACCCGTCGTCGGTAGACATGACACTGTACTTTGTATACGATTCGTCTGACAATAAGTAAACAAATATACCAGTCACAATGTCTGGTTCATAAAACACCAAACACATAGAAGGAACTGTTATTTGAAAATCGCGCCAACACGATGTTAATTTGTACAAATTCCCATCCAACTCCACTTGGAACACTTCCCCTTTCATTAATTCGACCCCTTCAAGTTCTTCAATAACTTTGATCAGATCTTCACGATGCATCTTTTCCTGTTCTGTATTTTGCTCAATTATATACAAATCTAATTGGTCTCCTTGGAGTTTTTTGACGTTCAAATCATCTGCAGTTACATCTCTGACAATTGTCCAAATTTTTTCATCATCACCGTCTCGAACTCTTTCACCTTGCAATCCCAATGGAACCACTTGGCCTACTTGAACAAGTTTACCTTCAAATTCATTCTCCACCGATATTTCATGGTCTGATTCAGAATCTGAATCGGATTCTGAACTTGATGCCGAATCGGACGGTACAATGTAATCATCTTGTGGTTTTTCTGTGAGTTCTTCTACAGCTTCCGTGACAACCTCTATTTTTTGAAGACCATACCATTTAACAGAACCATCGTCAAATCGAATTTCATATTTGTCTGACGTTGCGTGTTCAGCTTTATCCGATTCTCTCCAACCAACGACGACGCCTTTTTTCATGGTATTGTCTTTTAATTCTACATTGACGCGTGTATTCTTTGTGATTATTCCATTCCATCGTTTTTGTACAAACGTAGTTGCGATATCTGGTTGAAAAGTAACCAATGATTTTTTCACCGTTGTTGGTCGCTTCTTTGTTGGTGACTGGAATATTTTCACATGTTTAATCATCTTACCCCTCTTGTCAGGTTTTTCTTCAATTACGGGCCTACCATTTTCTAATTTTAAACGGACAATCTTCTTCTTATACATGCACCACTCATCGAGTTCTAATTCCGTAATATCTGTTACATAGTTGTCCAAATCGGCGTCAGTAGACCCGATATCGACCGCCGATTGATCCAATAACTCTAATGTATACATTACCTCAACGTCGGAAACTTTGCAAAATTCATAGTTATATCCGACCAGTTGTCTAATTTCATAAGACAATACTGGTTTAGGCGTAATATCCTTTTCATGTGCGCGTGTAGTTTCGCCATCGTCGCTTTCCAATACGTATGTTCGGTCGTGAGTATTGAAGCGCACAACTTTCCATAACGTCTTTGCAAACAACACATATATTTGGGTACGCTTATCAAATAAATCAAATTTCGGCGCAATTTGGTCATGAATTTCTCGTGCTGTCTTAAAAATTGTTTCGTTCAATTTTTTGTTGAACAATTTGTAGACCGTTTCGTCGGTTTTTTGTTCGCCTCCTGCTTCGCCTTTACAAACGTATTCGATACCAGAATAGTCATATGTTTCACCCTCTTCCAATGCGGCGTCGTCTTCTTCATCGTCAGTACCGACCCACGTCTCTGTCTTCGGAACAGGTAACCGAATTTCCGTGTAATACAAATCCAAGACAAATTTGGTCTTATTTTTTTCCCATTCACAATTCCATAAGTGTGGTGTCACTCCTTCCGTGGAACCTTCTGTTGCACTTTCGAAAGTTTCACCTACATCAGCCTCGCGCCAAACGCCCAAAATACATCCAAGTGGGACTTCTCCATATTTCTCCAATATACAAGCAGTCTTCCTAACCTTTATGACTCGACATTCAACAAAGTCGGTCCTAACGATATCCTCTTGTACCGCAACTTTGTCGAACGAACGCGACAAATCTCCATTGGATAATTCGTCAGGTACTAAAACACGCACTTCTCCTGTATTTAATTTAGCAACACAGATATTGACTTTTGAGCCTCTGACAGGTTTCAATAGTTTAATTTCATCTGCATATTGTCCACAATCAAGAACTTCTATCTCTGTCACATTGTTCAAATCAATATATTTTGGATAATTCCATTGTTCATCTGGGTCGGTCGGATTAAATGGTTCGTTGCCTATAGGTGTTCGCGTATTATATGTCACAAAAACTATTGGTGACTCTGCGTAAACAACATTACGGTACATCTGTGTCAATACTGGATATCCTTCCCACTTAACTTGGATGAGCATCCCGTCCAATAATTCGGGTGGTTCAGGCACTGGCTTAAGAACTACTTCTTCCAAGCTAACATCTTCAACAGCAACATTTGACACAGGTTTTTCAATATCTCCTTTCGTGTCAAATGTATAATAGACAGCGCCAACATCCAGCAAAGTCCATATTTGTGGCCCATCGTCTAACATTTTGTACGTTTTTTTCATTTTCTTTTCTTTGCGATGTACTGAGTCTTTATTCACCAATATAACACAGTACTTACGGCCAACTTGGAGTTGGTCGGGTCGAAACGTGTCCATTACTGACTTCGTGTCTTTTCTCTTTTTTGGTTCAGGTTCTTCTATTTTTTCAGGTTCCTCTTTCAACGAAGGGGCAATTACGTCCAATTGTTGCCCGAGTGCTACTTGTTTATCGTGTTTCACCTTATTCTTAGCTTTAACAACGCGTGAAATGTCATTTTCAAGTTGTGTGTACAATTCGGGGTCTGTCGGAGTTATTTGTTCTTTCAAATCTTGCAACATGTCAAGAGCATTAGAAAAATAGCGTTCATCAAACAACGCATGTATTTCCATGAGTTTTTGATGAACATACTCGTCGTCTTCGTAAGCACTAATGAGTTCTTCGGTCGCGTAGGCAATTCTTTCAATGATTGATGGGGTCGACATTTTATTTTACTGAAGTTACTTATATAGTTGTGATTTACAATGATTTAGAATAGAAGTATAAATATACATAATGTAATAAATAAAATGAATAAATTTACAATTATACCGACATTAGCCTGTATATGGTGTGCGTCTGGCTTAATTGCACTGGACTTTTCAACATTAATACCCAGCGCCTTATCTCCATATTTAAATGCCGTACATGACCCCGTCAAATTGTCTACCAAAGCAAGTCTACTTTCCATTGCACCCATTGTACATGTTTTAGGCGCAATGTTTGTCAAAAATTATAAATTATGGAGTCCAATGAAGGGAGGAGATACATTTGTACGTTTACAAACAATGGCTTGGACAATTTATGCCGCAGCGTTAGCCTTATCCATATTAGAAATTTCACAAATATGTTTAACATGCAAACCTGGATATTTAACCGCATTTGCTTTGATGCTTCTTATTTCTAATAGTTTATTAATTTCTTCGGTACAAAAATCTGGAAAATTGCAGGCAAGCGTTAATTTATCTGAAGTTGTGACGATTGTGATGGGTATCACTGGTGTATTATATGCAGTATTGAATTCGCACCCTTTGGTTCAATCGGAATCTGATACAATGTTTGAGGGAACAGAGTTGCCTTTTTGTGAAAAACCTTATCAATTTTCAGAAAATATAGCGCAATTGCCCAGTGCAATTCTCCATCTACCATATGTTCCATTTGTGTTGTTGTTAATTTATGTACATAAACCACAATGGATCACAACAGGACCTGAGCAGATTCAAATATTGGTCGGTATGTTTATATTTCAATGGTGGACTGCGATAGGACACGTCGTACCCAACCCTAGGAAACTATTTGTACAGGAAATATCTATTGTCTTATCATTGGTGGTATTGCGTGCATTTATAAATTCAATGCGAGGTTCAAAAATAGGATTACCCGTATTTATTAAAATGTTGGTGTTGACATTGTCAAGTTATTCAATATTTGGACTAATGCCAACGATTATTGGCTTGGCAATCATTTACACAATTTGTCTAAGTATTATGTTTAATTCTCGGTGTAATCCAGAATCAAGTTCATCGTTCAAAAATATGGTGCGGTCTGCAATGCCAGATTTGACAGACCGCGCGAAAGTTGTGATTGGAATTACATTAATAATATCTATAATAGCATTAGTACTGGAAGTGAATTTGTGTACAGTTTTGTTACAGTACAATGCTACAATTAGTTGGCACGCACCGTTTGATTTATTTTTTTGGCAAGGATTCTGGCCGTTAATACAACTCGCTACCATTTCAAAACCAGGTAGTTTTTGGAGGAAAAAAAAAAAAATTAACTAATAGTATTTTCGTATGCCGCCATTCTTAAATGAATTGCCTCTGTTTGTTGTTTAACAAAATTTATATATCCGAAATTATCAGAAGCAATCTTTTCCATTTTATCCACACGTTTCAAGATATCAGACAGGGATTCATTTGACATTTTATTTAATACTACATGATGAGTCAAATTCATTGCAAATAAAGCAGCCACAACTATTTGAATTCAGTTCATTTTTTTGCTTGCTTTATTTCATCCTATTATAAAATATACATATGTACAACTAAAACAAAAATTGTCTATAAAGAGTTTTATAGAATTAAAATAAGATGGAAAATGTTTTAATTCTCGGATATTGTGCAGTATTTATCGGTTCCGTAGCACCGTTTTCTCAATTATGTAAAGTCGTCAAAACACACAATGTACGCGATCTTAGTCCATCGTTTTTTATTCTACGCATAGTTTCTGAAATCATGTACATTGTCTACGGTTTTCTAGTGGAAGATCAGGTAATGGTATGTTCCGCCATTGTACCCGCCTTTGTGGAATTGATTATTTTTTTGTATTGGTGCAGATATCACAAATAAGACAACGAATGATCCACGACGACACGTGGGAGATGCCACAGTAAAATATGCATTAATGTCGGCACTTGTCCCTTCATATCTGTCATTTTGATGCCCATTCTCAACAAAATCTTGGCGATTTCGAATTTTTGACCTATCAAAGCACACGTCAGTGGATTCCAAGCGGGCGGTGCTTCCATTCTTTCCGGTGCGTATGGATTAAATTGCATGTCCGCACCATTGTCAAATAATAATTTTAACACTTTTTTGTGTCCGTAAAATGCCGCTGCACATGCTGCAGTTAATTTTGGACACCATCCCTGAGTAAAATCAGACGTTTCGTGCATTATTTGACGGTGCATATTTTTTATTTGTCTCGTTTCCCATTTTCTTCGAAAAGCTATGATCATGGTATTTGTTTCGACAGGTACGTTTCTTTGTAAAAGTAGTTCGACGATGTCGTAATTACCCAGAGTCGCTGCTGTGATGATAGAGATGTCCCGTATTGCCACGTTTCCTCTGTAGCAACTCATGGCGCTTTCTACGCGGTCATAATTGCCATTATAAACTGCATCATGAAGTTCCATTTTCAAGTATTTAATTTAGAATAGAATCCCTTAATAATGGAAAAAATTGAAGCATATCAGAAAATTAAAATATCATACAAACAACTAAATAAATGTTACAAAGATTTAAAATAACAGACTGTTATAGGGATGAATTACACAAACTGCGTAAATTAATGTTGAAACGAATTGCTTCGTTGGAGAGTAAAGTTAAAAAAAAATATGACAATTTAAAGAATTGATTTTTATGGTCATTATATTACAGAATTTAAAAATCTATTTTAAAATTCAATTCACCATTCAATAATGGTTCAGATACCTCGTCGGATTTTTTGACGTTTTTTTCACGTTTTCTAGGATAAAAGATAAACACCAATACGCCAAATACAACGCCACAGCCAATAATAATTATAACAAGTTCAGTATTGCCATCTTCTATTGCAGGCGACACTGGAGCAGTAACGTTTGCGGCGCCGACTTGGTCTGGAGCAGTAGCGTTTTCGTGTTCAATCGTATTGTCTTCGTCTGCCACTTGGTCTGGAGCAGTAACGTTTATATTTGACACAGGAACAGTAACGTTTTCGTGGTCTAGAGCATTGTCTTCGTCTGCCACTTGGTCTGGAGCAGTAACGTTTATATTTGACACAGGAACAGTAACGTTTTCGTGGTCTGGAGCAGTAACGGTGGCTTCACACGTGGCACCACCGCTTGCGCTAGTGTTGAGATAGAATCCATTATCACAGGTTGAATCAATCACAAGGGAGATACAGGTGGCAGCATTGGTACGGCATTTCGCACAACCACTCAGCGTGTAAGGTCCGTCTGATGTACAGGCGGCAGCAACAACGGTTCCAGAGTAACCGGTCGCACATGCCGAAGCAAACGACGCAGTTCCAGCAGTGACTGGCCACGCAGTGTCAGTTGAGTCATCCATCATGGTTGGGTCTTCCGTTGGCGCATTGTAACCGGTAGAGGCATTTGGTTGAGTGCAGTTAAAAGCGCTGACTGAAACTACAGATACAGTTAAAAATAATAATCTCAACATTTTACTCTAAATATTATCTATATATACAGTAAAAAAACAAATCGTACCGAATAAAATGAAATTTTATTACTTAGCATTATTACCTGCAAATGGAAAAGAATTTCCCTATTCTATACATGGACTATGGGCCCAAGAAGGCGTTCATAAATGGCACGCATGTCCAAAGGGTGGTCATAAGTTTGACATAGAACGTTTACGTGGACTTTTGCCGCAGTTGCACGCTGATTGGCACAGTTCGCGTGGGACAGACGAGCATTTTTGGAAACACGAATGGGAAAAACATGGTTCGTGTACGGGCCTCACTGAAGTGGAATATTTTCAAAAAACACTGGATTGTTATGAAAAAGTAAAGGCAAATGGAAAAGAATGGGTTCAACAAAGGTCCAATAAAATTCCATTTGATTTGAATTTTCAAATCGTTTCTGAATTATATTTTTTACCAAATTAATATATAAAGCTGTCAATTTTTTTTTTAAATGTTTAATTGTACCGAGACACCATTTGTGTGCATATCACGCATAGAAATAGTTGGGTCGAAGTTTGAGGGCTTGGGTTGGTTTTTTGTAATGTTGTTGGTGGCATTCGGATTGCAGGTAGCTGATAATTTTCTTTGGTTAAAAAATTCACAATATTCACGCGAAATATTACAACTAAAACTAGGCGACTCTAAGCGAACGAAATTAATAGGGTTATCTGTGCTATGGACAGCCGTATCAACAATTGTTTGGATCATACGTGTTATTTTTGTTATGGGAAATAATCTATGGATGTTTAGTTCTATTCTATTAGGCAATATAGCTGGTACCTATTTTGCATCAGTGAAACAAGCAGCAGACGAAGACAATACTTTAGACGTCATTATACAAGAATTTGAAAAAGAGAGCGGGAGGGCTTATAGATTGAGGGACCTGATGTTGAAATTACCAGAAGCCGCACCAGCTGGTACTCGAAAGAAAGAAATTTCTTTTTAAACTAGTTCTCGAATGTTTAGTATTCATACTTTGTACATCTTCATAGAACGTTTGTTTTTTCTTTGTCGAGTTTTGAATTGAAAATACATTTATCAGCGTCTAGTAGTGCACACACGTCCTCCAATGTCTTGCGGCTATAAGTGTTTTGATATATGCTAACATAGCTGACAATGCATATCGACGTGTTTGACAAAACACGTATTTGGCGCAGTTTGAAAAAATCTGTTTTTTCGGTTGGTACGAATACAGGTGTGTCTAAATTGAAATTTACAAGTGCCATACTGCCTGCTCTTACCGTTTCGGTGCCTTTGGTGACATAGAAAAAACTTAAAGCACCCGTTGTTTTTGGTACGTGGACAGTGACGTCTTGTGTATTATTGAGAAATTGTTTTAAGGTAGAAGGTAGTCATAGTTTTAATTTAGAATAGATTTTGCTTTTGTAAAAAAATATTTGATTAAAAAAAATATATAATTATACAAATGTGAGACCTGATTTTTGTATTTTTTTCTTGAAGATAAAACCATCGCGTTCACCGTATTTTTCGATAGCTTCGATTTCTTTTCGAGCTCCCCTAGCAGTATTTGAAGCAGTTGGGAAAATAGTAATTCCGTCTGGCAACGAAACAAAAGGATTATGGACAAGTTTGCCTGCAGAATTCAATCCTACGAAAAAGTACATGATAACAAATGTAATTCCAACGTTCCACCCACTGTGTCCACTATATCCAAGTGGTAACATTGTAATATAGATCAACAATGCGGTAGTTAGTACATATGAAAATATTACGGGTGTATCATACCCAGCTGCGGTTGCTATAGAGCCATATGGTCCATATAACGCGTCCCATTTGCCGTGAATTACAGTAATGTCCCCTTTTAAATGTTTTAGTTTGATCATGAGTAGAAACATTAAATTGTCAATCGGGTTTATATTGCCAGTTTTTTCTAACTCACGCATATCGTTGATCACCTCAGTAATAACGGAGTCGTTTTTTTCTGCCTTTTCCATTTTATCTAAACTAAATGAACCTCTGAAAAAATGTTTCAACGCAAACGGCATGAGTTTCAAGATGGCAAATATTTTGTACTTGAGTTGAACGTAAGTGTCGCTTTCGGTTGATACTAATATTTCGTTGTTTGTAACATTATCTTCAATCCTTTTCTCGTCCGGGAGTTCTAGTGTGGATACTGACCAAGCTAATGCTGATATTTGACCAACGTACGCCTCGAAATTCCCTATTCCGTCCTTATTTTGAGCGAGATATTGGCCAAGATTTAGTGATAATAAGAATCCGAGCGTTGCAGATAATATACCGACTACTAAGGAGTTTTCATCGGTACCATACGGTGGGACTAACTCGTACGATTCAATAATGATTGACCATATAACGGCCGTTGTTATAACCACTGGGTCTATCCAATTATTCTTTAGGTCTGAAAAAGGGACTAAAACATATCCCAAATTTCCAAATATTTTCACGCAACAATACCCCATTTATAGTAAAGGAACATGGGACTTAAATAATGTATTTTTTCTATAAGTAGCACATATTCTATTTGTTATATATAAAATATAATAATACATTCTTAACAAAATGTCAAAACGTCGTCGTTTGAATCCAACGACCATATTTGACCCTGTTCACCGCGAATATGAACTTGGTCCTGAGATAATTGACATTATTAACACGACGGAATTCCAACGACTTCGTCGATTGAGACAGTTGGCAACAGCGCATTGGGTATGGCTTGGTGCTACACATACTCGCTTTGAGCACTCTATTTCTGTTGCCTATTTGGCGGGTCGTTTAGCGTCACATTTACAAAAGAAGCAGTCTGAATTAAAAATTACGGAACGTCAAATATTATTAGTTCAACTCGCTGGTCTATTACACGACGTAGGTCATGGACCATTTTCACATTTATTCGACGATGTTTTCTTGAAGAACTCGTCTTCACCTATGGCTCATCATGAACAAAGATCGGTGGCTATTGTGGCAAGATTGTTAAAAAAATCTTCGTTCGATTATTCTGCGGAGGAAATCGCCTTTGTTCAGTCGTTGATTGCCCCAACGAAGGGTCAGGAAGGATTCTTGTACCATATCGTGGCAAATCAAGTCAACCATTTGGACGTGGACAAAATGGAATATATTAAGCGTGATGCCCGAGCATGTGGATTGTCACAAGGTGGGTTTGACACAGACCCATTGCGTATTATTAATGCTGCTCGTGTGGTGGACGGTTGTATCTGTTATCACCATAAGGTGTATGAAGATATTTACAATTTGTTCCAAACGCGTTACCGACTGCATACTACTGTGTATCGTCATGCGGCCGTTGTCGCTATTCATCATATGGTGTCGGATGCGTTAAAATGTAGTGGTCTTCCTATCGAATCTTCGATAACGGATTTGGACCGATTTTTGCAGTACGACGATACTATTCTGGATATGATTCGTCGCTCCAAGTCTGACGACATGCAAAAATCGCGCGATATTATTCGCCGTATTGATGAGCGTCAATTGTACAAAGTTGTGTGTACGGAGAAACGCACAAAGCCTTGGGAGAAAACCCCTACTGTGAACGATTTGGTCAATATGTGTCCTGATTTGAATCCAGAGTCGATTGTTTTAGACATTTCGTGTGTGGGATTTATTGGTAAAGCGGATGGTCATCCTATGGACCATTTAAAATTTTTCGAACCAACCAAACCTACTAAGTCATTTTCGGTAAAAAGACGTACAGTGTCAACATTATTAACAGCACGATACTGTGAATATTGGACGCGTATTATTGCGAAGGATGATGAATCCATAAAATTAGCGGCGAAAGCCTGGACAGAATATAAAGCTAGTCTATAATTAAAAAAAATAATGTCTTTTTTAAGAAATAGATACAAATGTTGTGTTGTGGGTGATCACGGCGTTGGTAAAACATCTGTTATTCACGCTTTATTGGACAAACCTGTTCATACTTTACAAAGCACGATAGGGATTGATTTTTTTTCAACAACTATGTTAGCAAATGCCAAAGATATTTATCTCACTATTTGGGACACGGCAGGAGCAGAGAGGTTTCATTCCCTTATGCATTCTTATCTGCGTGGTTCGGATATTATAATTGTAGTCTACGATATTACAAAGAGAAATGCTATGCAGAGACTCACATACTGGCTAAGACAAATAGAGCATAACAAACCGTCTGTGGTTGTCATTGTGGGTAATAAAAATGATTTATCGGAAGTAACAAAACATGATGTTCACGATACTATAGAACCATACATACGTCAAAACTTGTTCATATTGACTGGTAAGTGTTCGAGTCGAAGGCGTAAATCGGTTCAAAGAATTTTTCAAAGAACCCTTAATATGATCACGAGTGTTGATGAAAATCCAAACGAAGTAAACAAAGTCGTCCGTTTTACATCGAGAAAGAACAGTCAAACTCAAAAATGTTGCACATAATCCAACAAAAGAACGAAATGTGGTATAAAGGGACAGAAAAAAAAAGAAATATGTCAGCTGTATCCATTAACAAAAAAGTCACCATTATCAACCCCAAAATGACCCGTAAAGAACGTCGTAACCAAAAAGAAGTCACGTCACTCCAAGAGCAAGAAAAACCAATTTTACCAGCTACT
>Ga0209709_10000561_pt1 | contig 35755 bp, 30 predicted proteins | sample ArcticOcean_MG_C_2_FD_187435 | JGI IMG/M metagenome (GOLD analysis project Ga0209709, IMG submission 187435) | Marine microbial communities from western Arctic Ocean - ArcticOcean_MG_CB4_136 (SPAdes) (version 2) | ecosystem: Environmental > Aquatic > Marine > Oceanic | place: Arctic Ocean... | reverse complement strand
TACCAGCAGATGAAAGGTAAGATGTTACTCGGTTAATTTCTCCAATAGGTTCAACATTTGGCCCCCATGAATTATTGCTGGCATTCCATTGAGCAATACCACCAGATCCATCTGCATTCCACCATTGTCCGGAAGCCAATCCGACCATCAAGATATCACCGATGAAGTTCATTCCGTAAACATCACCATTATTTTCCGATAATTGACTTCCAATGTCAAGTGAGGTCATCGAAGTGAAGTTCAAGATGTTTATTCTATGAATGCTGTCGCTTTGAGTGGATTGATGGAAATATAATGTGTCTCCATGAATCATCAACTGATACGGATCCCCATTTCCAGAATACAAAGCATTGCTCTTTTCAATATCATATTCTTCGGTTTCATTGACAATGTCAATCAATTGGAAACCGTCATCGCCGCCAATCCAGATTTGATTAGGTCTGATATCGGCTATCAAACTGGTGATCCCGTTTGTGTCTAATACGCCGTTAACAGTCCAAGTAGGAAGCCATGTATTGTTAGTAATATCATACCTCAATACACCGATTCCATCAAGCCCAATATAGGCTGTAGTACCGATTACTTCAACAGGAGCAGTATCACTTTGAGCGCCTTCGCCCCAATTTGAATCATGTTCAAAATTTGTAATATCAATCAATCCAACACCGGAAAGAGTTCCACCATATACGAAATCTGAATCATAGTGGACAGCATATACAGCCCAATTCGGCATTCCATCTTGGACATTCTGACAATCATCAATAGTTATGGTTGATAATACATATTTACAAACTCCAATGTTTGTTCCAGCATACAAATCTCCTCCATCAATAGAGAAGTCAAAGAATTGAGTTGGCCTTGTCCACCATTGACTACCGCTAACAAAACTATCTGCTTGGTTACCGTCCCAGCGTATTGCTCCACCCTGGGTCCCGATGTAGAGATCAGAGCCATCACTTTCCAAAGCATAGATGTTAGAACTTGGCAAGACGCCCCCACGTACAGTCAAAGGCGTTAATATCTCTCCAGTAGATAGGTCTTTGCGAGCAACACCATAGCCTGAAAGTCCTAGATGTAGTATATCTCCAACAACTGCTATAGGTGCGTAATCTACTCCATTGACACCAGTCGAGACCCAGGAAGAGAGGAATGTATCATTAGTGATATGATAACGAATTATTCCAGAATCCTCACTTCCAATATAAGCAATATCTTGATGAATAGCAACATCATTTAGGAACTCCGAATCCATTCCATCAGATGAATCATAACTTAAAATTGAAGACGATGAGAGATTGATAATACTTATTCCACCACTTTGATGAGTAGAGACTATGATTCCATTATTGATTGCAAAATTTGTGATGGAATTGCTATACATTCCATTTGCATTGGAATAGGAATTAATTACGCTACCATTCTTAGCATAATTGATGATTCCATCTGCTCCAGTTCCCATGAATATACTACTGCCATCAGTATGTATTGAGGTGGCAGCCATACCATGGATTACTGGACTTAGCCATTTGGATTGCCCGATGTCATATCTGTCCAAAACATATGGATTGGTGATGAATAGAATATTATCCAACTCAACAATATTTGTCATATCACCTGAACTTGGTGAACTAGAGATTGAGATTTGACCATCATAACGAGTAGATTTATTAGGTGTTAATTTGACAATTTTCCCAGTATAGTCTGTTAGTAGGATTGTATCAGTCATTGGTGCGCGAGAGCCACTAGAAGGCCAAGTAAACATCGATCTACCTGCAAAGATGCCATAACTTGACAATGTATCAGTGGTTCCGAAAACTCCACTTGTGGTATTGTAATAATGGACATTGTCACCGTTCAAGATTAGCAATTGATCGCCGATTGATTCAACGCCCCAAATATCATCATTAGCTAACCAATTTGCAGAATTCCAAGTGCTTAACCAGAAATTAGAATTCCAATCAAAGCGGGCAACTCCGTTATCATATGAACCGAATAAAATTTGATTATTGGTGACTGTAATAGACCAAATATAATCTGAATGTAAAACATTTGCAGTAGTCCAAGCAGAAAGGGAAGTGGCAGAGGAGATATCCCATCGGTTGATGCCATTCTCCCAGGAACTGACATAGATTATTCCATTGTTTTCAATCATGTCAATGGAGAATCCACCATTCCAATTAGTATCGGTAGAATCTGCTAAGTTTAGCCAAGAATTTACAGTAGCATCATATTGAAATAATCCTCCATAACCTGCCAAATAGATTATTCCATTTAGCGTTAGTAATTTTGTTTGATATGTATCGGTGACGACAGGAGCAGGAACGATCATCGCTAAAGAACTGTCATCTAGGTTCAAGAAATGTATCCCATCTGTATCGGTTAGGACGATCAGGTAGCGATTAACTTCATCCACGGCTATATCAAGAACGGAAGTAGCATTTTCAAATGTTACGATGTCGATTATTTGTGGGGCATTATTTGCATCTAATACAACAACTGAATTTGTAACACCAACCATCATTCTGCCATCGTCAGGATGAATTGCATTGGCTCTAATGTCGAGATTTATTGGTTCAAAAGATACAGCGGGGTCAGCAGGTGCTAAGGCCTCAAATATCAATTCTGTAATTTCAGCATCACTTGGCAGAGTCCAGCCTGCGCCAGTGTCACTATTTGGAGCCAATCGGCTGGAATGAGGGTTAGAAGCATCAAACAAATCGTTCGAACCAAACATTCCAAGCCCCCTCCAATCAAACAAGTTAATTCCGATATCAGAAGCGGTAAGAATCGGTTCTTCAATTAGTAAACCATCGCTACCATTTACTCTTAATTGCAAAGAAACATTTGACAAATCAGCACCAGGGGCGAACTCTAATTGCCATTCAGTCATGCCTTGGGCGCCGGGAGTGACTCCTGCACCGACGGTGTTGAGTTGAACCCAGCCAGTGTCGTTATGCCCCTCCTTTGGCCATATCGCACTATCCTCCAATCCATGTGCAGAAACAACAGGAGATGCCAGTATAGGGGCCAGGCTAGAAAGCAACATTATCAGCACAAGCGAGATTGCTTGGCTGGCACTGCGAGACGCCTTGGTCGCCTTGTAATAATGGGTCATAGTATGCGAGGCGGCTTTTACAGTATTTGAAAGCGGCCCTTAGATGTGAAACTAATAATCAACCAATTTCACCGTTATTATTGCCCTCAGCCACAATCCGGTTAGATTTTTTTGTTGAAAAAACTTCAATAATTTGTAATAAAAACACACAACACTCAAACCACAGACCCGCTCCCAACAGGAAGGGGAACCAAATGGTACGCGAGAAAAAGGAGCGCAGGTTGCGCCAAGAAGCGTTAGAATATCACGAACTGGAACCACGTGGAAAAATCAAGGTTGTACCTACTAAGCCACATTCAACAGCATATGAATTGAGTTTGGCTTATTCACCAGGTGTGGCCTACCCGTGCCTAGAGATTGAAAAGAATCCCGAAGATGCGTATAAATATACTTCTAAAGGCAATTTAGTTGCAGTAATTTCAAACGGTACAGCAGTATTAGGACTTGGGAATATTGGCGCATTAGCCAGTAAACCAGTCATGGAAGGAAAAGGATTGTTATTGAAAACTTTCGCAGATATCGATGTCTTTGATATTGAAGTTGATACAGAAGACCCTGAAGAATTCATCAATACAGTTTGTAATATTGCAAAAACATTCGGTGGCATTAATCTTGAAGATATCAAGGCGCCAGAATGTTTTGAAATTGAACGGCGAATTGCAGAAGCAACAGATATTCCAGTAATGCACGACGATCAACACGGAACCGCAATTATTTCCGCAGCAGCAATGTTGAATGCGGTTGAATTACAAGGAAAAGAAGTATCAAAAATCAAAGTTGTTGTTATCGGTGCTGGTGCAAGTGCAATTGCTTGTGCAAACCACTATGTTGCAGTAGGTGTGAAAAATAAAAATATCTTGATGGTAGATAGCCAAGGTATTGTGACAAAGAAGCGTTTAGATGCCGGAGAACTAAATGAATTCAAAGCAACATTTGCACACGATATCAAGGGTGGAGATTTAGCAGATGCATTGAAAGGAGCTGATATGATGCTAGGATTGTCTAGAGGTGGATTAGTTTCTAAACAAATGGTGGCATCAATGGCTGCCAAACCGGTAATTTTTGCACTCGCTAACCCGACTCCAGAAATAGATCCAGAGGATATCCTTGAAGTAAGGGATGATGCAATTATTGCTACTGGAAGATCTGATTATCCAAATCAAGTGAATAATGTATTAGGGTTTCCATATATTTTCCGCGGAGCATTAGATGTTAGAGCGCGTGATATTACACAAGGTATGAAAATGGCCGCAACCTATTCACTTGCGGCATTGGCCAAAGAACCAGTCCCAGATTATATTTCAGCCGCTTATGATGGTGCGACAATGCAATATGGGCCGGAATATATTATTCCAAAACCGTTTGACAGACGCGTATTAATTTGGGAGGCTAGTGCGGTTGCACAAGCGGCTGTAGATGAAGGGATAACCGGGGTATCTGCTGAAGATTTTGATATTGAGAAATACAAAGAACAATTGGAAGGTCGCTTTGGTTTGTCTTATTCAGTAATGCGCCACGTAATCAACCAAGTTCGTGGAAGAGGCAAAAGAATTGTTTTCCCAGAAGGTGACAATGAGAAAGTTATCAAGGCTGCTGCACAATTAGCAGACCAGAAAATTTGCATCCCGATATTACTTGGGCCAAAGAAAAGAATCGATACGATGGTAGAAGAATTAGGTCTACATTTCGATTATGAGTCATATGACCCGCGTCGTGATAAACGCCGTAAGAGTGAATACGCAAAGGCTGTGTTTGATCATAGGAAACGGAAAGGTATGACCTACCTCGACGCTGCAAGGTTGCTGAAAAGCCGCCCATATTTCGCAAGTCAAATGGTAAAGAGCGGTCATGCTGATGGATTCGTTGGAGGAGTTTCAAGAAATTATGGTGACGTGCTTAGGCCAACTATCGAATTGATCGGTTCAGCAGATGACGCACATTGCATTATTGGGTGCTATATGATGAATGTCAAAGGTAGAACGGTTTTCCTGGCAGATGCTACTGTTAATGTATATCCAGATAGTAGAACATTAGCGGAAATAGCAGTTCAAACCGCAAAGGTTGCTCGTCGTTTTGGTGTTGACCCTAAGGTTGCAATGTTATCATTCTCCAATTTCGGTAGCAGTAGAGCGCAACGTTCTGAGAGGATTGAAGAAGCGATTGAATTTGCCAGAGAACTCGACCCATCCTTGATAATAGATGGGCCAATGCAAGGAGATACAGCACTCAATGGAGCAGTGCAAGGTGAATATGAATTCATGTCCTTTGATGGGCCAGCCAATGTACTTGTTTTGCCTAATCTTGCGGCAGCAAACATCGCTTACAAATTACTCGAGGAACTGGGAGACGCAGAGATGACGGGACCAATTCTAGAAGGGATGGATAAACCAGTTCAACTAGTTGCAAGACAAGATGGTGTGCGCCATATAGTCAACATGGCTGCAATTTGTGCGGCAGACTCTATCCGCCAAGATTCATACTGGGACTCACTGATTACGGCGTATGTCGAGGAAGAATAATCACTTTACATCTTGTATTGTGATGCTCGGTCTGCGGGGCCTCCAAAATGCGCCACTGGCAAAACCAATACATAATCCGCCAAATAATAAATTTGGCCAACCATTTACTGCATAATCAGACATTCCTCTTAAAATTGGGATGGCAAACGAAGGAATGATTCCAAGAATTGTCATCCAAAACAATTCTCCTCTAAGGTTATTTGCAAAATCAGCATTATCGGGAACCATTAACCTCGGATCTTTTCTAATAGGGGTAATTACTAATCTGGCAATAACATCGCCCAAACTTCTGTCCATTGGGATTGAAGAAAGTGCAACTAAGTTCTTAGTTGGGTGCGATTCAATCGCCGCCCTGTGGTTTGCAGTAGGGCCGATTCCAGGTGATTTTCTAGGCCCGCCATCCATCATTGCACCGCGGTAATTTGATGCTGGTGAATCAGCAAGTATCTCCACCTTTTTGGCAGGGTAATTCAAAATGATTTGTTGATGTGCAATTCGCCATTCCCCTTCACTTGGGCAACGGACTTCCCATTCATAACTATCATCCAAAGTGGAATTACCCAATTTTTGCAAACTACTATTTGCATGTGAAAGAATTTCCTTTAATGCAGATCCATCAATGCCTTCCATCAAGTCATCAGGTCTTTCATCAGGTTCTGGACCGTTTAGTATGGTTGCAATTTGACTTCTTGAAATTGGTTGTTTGAGAATATAAAATTTAGGACATTCCACCTCATGCCTTGGCCTCTGGCCAGAATATACCCAACCACCTTTGTCAGTGCCAACAAAGATACTATCCGCTTCAACCGTCTCAAACTCTAGTCCGAGTAGGTTAATTATTGGCAATTTTCCACCTCATTGAATAGTCGCCATCATGCGATTATACCAAGCCATCCCAGCTTCATGATCTTCCAATTTTGAAAATTGAGGGAAGGGTGAGATTGAACGCATATAGCCAAATGCAGCGAAATCGACGAGGTCGGGAGAATCTCCTGAAAAGAAATCTCCGTTGTGAGATGATGTGAATTCACTAAGAAGGTCATGCCATAATTGCTTAGGGGTGCGCCCATCTTTCTTCACTCTTGAACGAGCGATAAATCCCCACATTATTGGGAATCCAGCCCACGCATATAGGCGTCTAGAAAAGAAGCCAAACTTTTCTAGTTTTGAAACTCGAACAGTAGTTTGGAGGGCTGAAAACAACCCACCATACAATATTGGGATCGTTGCCTTAGACATTTTTGTATCAACCCATTGCAACCATTCATCGCGTCGCGCAACATCACCCATCGTCGTTAATTTAGAGGAGTTGTATTTCTCATCAAGATAGAACATCATCGGAGTGGAATCGTAATGGATTGAGCCATCGGAGTCGGTTAGGACTGGAACTTTATTCCAATCTTCGACAAAGGCTAGTTCCTTTTTTGCTCTTAGCCCATTGATGCCAATATAATCTACATCAAGTCCAATATAATCGATTAAGCCCCGTATTTTCCAACTAAATGGACAAGTATACAGCAAGTGCACAGTCGGCTTACCCATGTGTTTAGGGCTATGGCTCTCCTTCTTCAAGCCTCGTTTGTATCATCCGTTACAGGTTTCCACCCGGGCTTCCAGAAATCCAAGTCATCCAACCATCGCATCCATTCGGAATCATCACATGTTAGAAGGTGAAAAGCACGGCTTTCCAATCCTTCCAAATTTGCTTTTGTCAAGATACCTTCACTGCAACTATTACGCCATTCAACTTGTCTATGGCGGATTTGTCGGCGAGCCTCTTCAGGTGAATCAAAATTCATTTCACAAAGGTCTCGTAATTCGCTAATCCAGGTGCGATTATCTTTCAACAGCGGGTCATTGACGACGCGCTTTGCTGATTTCTTTGCGAACGGCCACCATCCCATATCTTACCCTCTCCTCTCCTAAACTTGAGGCTTGTGTAAAAACCCTAACAATCAACGTCATATCAACAATTCAACCAAATCATGCGATTAAGCCATGTGCTCAAACACATTGGCATATCTATGGGCAGGATTGTAGTTCACTTCCACGGTAAATCAAAAGATAAATCCATGTCTTCCTCAATCCAAAGTTACAGCGAGAGGATATTGCCAAGGGGAATAAAAACCGAGGTGCATAGTGAAAAAATAAGCGTTGATGATTATTTGGAACAATTACAATCAAGGCAAGGAATATTGATTCTATTAGACGAAGGGGGCGACCAATATACTTCCGAAGAATTGGCAACATTATGCAAAGAGTGGGCATTACAAGGGCAGGACACGCATCTGGCAATCGGGCCATTTGATGGATGGCCAAAGAGCGGAAACTCACAGAAAATCGCTAGAATCTCACTATCCCTGATGACATTCCCGCATGAATTGGCATCAGTACTATTGCTTGAACAATTATATCGCGCCACAGAGATAAATCGTGGTAGCGGATATCACAAAGCATAGGGTGAAAAACACAGGCCATTTGGTTGAGTTGGGGCAGAAGATGATATTCGCTAACGAATCGGATATGCGTTGGCTGCTGATTGCATTCGAGGCAGTAATTGGAATAATACTCGTCTTGGGCAGTAGAAGGCAACCATTCCCAACACCCAGTAGGCGTTTTGGAACACTAACATTACTGATCACGTTTGCATTTTTTATTGGCCAATCTGCACCACACCCAGTAGCAGTTTCAGGGCATTTAGCAACCCTTGCTTTCCTAGGTGCCTTTGGAATAATTGCAGGTGTACATCACATGATGGTTACTCGCAGAGAAGTTCTCATAGCTCCAATGTCCGGATTCATGTTCTGTGTCGGCATGACGGGATTGATTATTCAGACATGGCCAGATTTGTCTTTAAGTGAGCAATGGGCAGGATTCTTTTCTCTAGTCGTTCTAGCAGGAATTCAGACTTGGCTTGTTTTCAGAGGATTGTTGATCGGACGTTTACCACTGGCATGGTCGCAAGCGGGCATGGTCGCCTTACAGCGTGGCCAATTATCGGGATCACATGGAGCAATATCTTGTTTCGAAAAGGGCTGGGATGCAGATGAAGAACATCTTAATCCGATGGCATATTTGGCCCTTCACAGAATCTATTTATTCATGCAAGATGTGGAAGAAGCAGACAAATGGCTAGACTCTCTTGTCGATGTTGGAGGGGAGAAAGCAGTAGCAAAAGAATGGATAGAAGCAATTCATCAATACTTGAAATCAATTGATCCTATCGCTGCACAAAACCTTCCAATATTAAGGGAAGAGGAATAATAAAACGCTTACCAGAAAATTGCAGTAATAGGTATTTTGTTTCCGCTTTATGTATAAATTGGCCAACATGGCACATTTCTTTGCACAATTAGGCGGAGGACTTAAGAGGATTGACGACTAATTATATATTGAGGATTGAGATGTTTAGGAATGCACAACAAAACCGTATAGGGGGAATACTTTGGTATGCAGTATTGATTTGGTTTTCATCTAGCATACTTTCTCAAGCGATTTTCATTGGATTTTATGGCACCCCATACGATGCGATTGATTTGTTTGGAGGCATTGGTCCAGCATATATCGGCCTGGTAATAATTGAAATGACTATGTGGGCCCTACTTGCAGGATTATCAGTGGCTAAAATGGTTCGTAAATTGAAACTAGAACCAGTTAACATTGTTCCAAGTCTCGGAAAGTGAACTTTCGCACAACTTTTCGGTATTCTGATAGGCAGAAAACAGGTTATAATTGGGCTAATCGATTTACGATAGGCCTTTATTGACCGAATTAACCATCTTGGAAACCATCATTTCTTCATTGAAATTAGCCGATGACTTGAAGGAGTGCCATAACAAGGAACTACTGTGACTGAAATTATAGATGCTTCAAAGTTTTTAGGTCGCCCAATGGAGATAACCTCTCTATCAGACACCGACCCAATGCTCGCGCACCTTCCAAGTGATGCAGTTATCCTCACCATCGAAGGCGCTAGAGAATCCTTACCACTCGCATCAAAATTGTTAATTGATTTACAGGTAATGAATGATGAAGCCCACGATCTATGTGAAGAACTTGAAGTATTGCTAGAAACTCTAAATCCAAATCACGAACATGTCTCAGAGATTGCAGAATATTTAGCTAAACTTGTCTCTCAATGGCAGCAAACAGCGAAAAATCTGGAATCTACAGGTACAAGAGTAGCTTGCTTGGAACCAGGCCGTTTGGAATGGTACGGGGTGATCGATAGCAATCTTTCGCTATTTTCTTGGGCATTGGGTGAAGAAGATATCGAATGGTATCATGCCGTAGATGCGGGGTTCAACGCCCGCAAACCACTCATAGAGGCATGACCTCGTCGGGTTGAGGGCGAGACCATGGTTCGTATCACAAGAGTTTACACCGGCGGGGGCGATGACGGTAGTTCGTCATTAGTTGATGGTTCACGTTTAAGTAAATCCGACCAGAGATTTGAGGTCGTAGGTTGCTGTGATGAATTAAACGCAACTCTCGGAATTGTAGCAATGGAAATTAATCGTTTACCAGCGCATGAAGATGGCGGCGGTAGTAATGCAATTGAACGAGTTCAGTTAGTAATATCTTCAGCACTGAAGAGGATTCAAAATGAGTTGTTTGATCTTGGAGGAGAGTTGGCTTGCGACCCAGAAAAAATCCCCCAATACATGGTATTAATCGGCCAACAACAATCTGATGTTTTGCTTGAAGAAATGGATGCTTGGCTATTAGATTTAGAACCTTTATCCAGTTTTATTTTACCAACAGGAGATGGCCCAGTTGCCGCTTTACATCTCGCTAGAACAGTGACGAGAAGATTGGAAAGAGAGATGGTTAGGCTGAAGGATTCGGAGGGCGAAAACGCAGTTAGAAAAATCTCGCTCATCTATATCAATCGATTTTCCGATTGGCTATTTATCATGAGCCGTTGGATCTCAAAAATGTTAGTCGGTGAAGAAACATTATGGCAACCATTAGGAAAACGAGGAGCGGAATCTGGAGTTGCAGATATGTTGCAAAAAATCAGACAAAACGATTCTCAATACGATGATATTTAAAATTCATTCCTTGCCAAGTGAGCGCATATGAATACGTGCATTTTGCAATATTTTTGTTGTTTCTGCATGAGTCAATTGTTCCTCGGCTTGATCCCAATCAAGCCACATATGGCCGCGATGTTCATGTGATAATGTGACGGTAATTCTTTCAGTTTCTGCTAGATACCAGTATACTTGTTTGGTATTCATTTTACCTCTATGCCGATAGGTGTATTCACTTCTTTCAACAAAACCCTCTACGAAATGGATATCTTCAATTCCAGTTTCTTCTAATAATTCTCTTCTGGTGGTTTCAAAATGATCAGCATCAGAATCTTCAACATGGCCTTTCGGAAAATCCCAATGTCCTTGCGGGTATTGGAGTAGTAATACCGTTCCTAGGTTTACAAGAACAACTCCGCATGAGGTCTCCATGTGTAACGGTAAGGAGGCTTTATTGAAGTCACTTTTGGCTTTAGACAAGGAAAACATATTCTTGACCCGTGCTTACGCATGGTTATGGTGAGTGGTGCGGAAGTCTTGGAACTGGCAGGTTTGCCGAATTTCAAACGTATTGTTGCAGATTCCGATTTAGATGGATTATGCGCAGCAGCAGTACTCAAAGCAGCCAACCCAAACGCGCAAGTTGTTTTTGCTCATGCAGCTTTGATTCGTTCAGGGGCAATGGATTCATACATAGATGAAAACACCGCAATTGTCGATTTACCTTTCCATGAAAATTGCGGGTGGTATCTAGACCATCATTTAACCAATCGCCCTTCTCCAAAACAAGAGGAGAAATTCATTGCTAGAGGCGGTGTTTGCCATTGGGAGGCAACTCCAAGTGCAGCAAGATTAGCATATGATTTGCTTTCTCCGGTCCTTGATTTGAATCATCTCAATGAAATAATGCCCATCGTGGATGCATTAGATTCAGGTGGGATTTCAAAGGAGGATTTCTTGGCCGACGGCAAAGTACTACAATTATCGCGTTCACTCTCTCTTCAACATCCCGAGCACCTTCAAAATGCACTAAATCTATTGTCAAGTGGATTATCATTGAAGGAGATATTACAAGATGAAAAAATTTCACAACATGTCGATAGAGCCAAGTCTGACAGAATTTTGGCTCAGAAGGTTGTGGAAGAGAACACTACGATTGTAGATAGATTGGCTATTTGTCGTATGGATGAAAAAGGAGTTCGTTCTAATGGGTATTTAGTAACTGCATGGGCTGGAGAGGATGCCGATGCTTGCTGCATAATTCATGGTTACTCAGACGGTGCAATAGAAACTCCAGATAGGCCGGCACTATCGGCCAGTTTCTATGCCAATTCATTTATTGAAAATGGACAAGATCGATATGATTTATCGCGCTTGGCAACATCTCTTGATCCAACTGGCGGCGGGCATGCAAATGCTTGCGGTTGCCGTGTTTCGTCTGCTGGAATAGAGAGTGATATGCAACATTGGATAGATATTTGGCGGAAGAGAGACTCTCTTTTGAGATTATAATTGAACATACAGTGGTTATGGCTGGAGATTAGTCGCTGCTGAAAACCATAGTGCGGTCATAGAAAGTGAATGAGATTCATTCGGATTCAATATCATTGACTTCTTTGTTCTTTTTTCTTGGCTTAAGGAATGATGGTGTCCACCAATTCCATTTGCCCATCAGGCGCATTGTTGCTGGAACTACTAAGGCGCGCACCAATGTCGCATCGATTAGGATTGCTAATGCAAGTCCAAGCCCAATTTGCTTGAGGATAATAACCGAGGATAGTCCGAATGAGCCAAAAACAACAACCATGATCGCAGCCGCACCAGTGATTAGTCCACCAGTCTTCTGAAGTCCATTGGCAACTGCTAATGTATTATCACCAGTCCGTTCCCATTCTTCATGAATTCTTGAAAGCATCAAGACTTCGTAATCCATTGATAGTCCAAACACTATACAGAACATTATCACTGGATTGCCAGAATCAATTGGCTGGGCGGTAAAATTCAGCAATACATCGCCATAGCCCCATTGGAAGACCCATACAAGCATTCCAAAGGATGCAGAAATAGAAAGAATATTCATTACTATTGCTTTGATTGGTATTATCACGCTACGAACTTGAATGAAAATCAATACAGAGGTGGCAATAAAAATAAACGCTAGAGCAGTTGGCAGGTTTTCGGATATTGAGTTAAGAGTGTCAGCATTATATGCAGCAAATCCAGCAACAGCCAGATAGTCGTTTTCTCCAGATAATTGGTCGGTCAATATATGTCTTTCATCACGAATTTCTTCCACAACATTTCTTGAGGCAACACTGGTCTGTTCACCTGCTAAATTTAGTATAATAAATGTCACATCACCGCTTACAAAATTATCTCTTATAATGTTACGAAGAGCAATTTCAGTTTCGTCCAAAGATTCATCCGGAGTCTGCCAGAAAGAGACCACTTGCGATTCATTCATGGAGCCATCAGGGAGTCCAATACCACTTGCACTGAGGATTCTATCATCACTTATCTGCGAGCTAATATATTGGTATTGGGCTCGTAAATTATCTTCTTCGAAAACATCAGCTCCATCCAATTCAATTACCAAAAATAACTGATTTGATGATTGCTCTGGCCAGACATCACCAATGATTTCTTTACCAAGACGAGACTCATCATCGGGTGGCAATGCAGACCATGACGATAGAGAGAATTCAGCATATAGGAAAGGAGCGCCAGCGCCAACCAAAAGAATGAGAACAGGTATCAGAACTTTCCAAGGATGATCCATCACTTTGTTTGCGATATTTGCCCACAACCCTTCTTCTCTTGCCTCCAAATTGAAAGCGAATGGAACCTTTCCCATATCGACCCGCTTCCCGAGAATTGACATTACTGCAGGGAGGACAATGGTCGAATATACCATTGCAATAGAAACTGCAACAGTGCCACCAATCCCCAAACTCGGAAGACTTGTGTTTTTGAAGAATAACATTCCCATCAAACCAATTGCAACTGTTATTCCTGAGAAAAATACCGCTTTACCAGCGGTTGCCGTACTCATCGCAACCGCAGTTCTAACGTCTCTGCCGATTGCTAATTCTTCTCTAAAACGATTTACTAAAAACAGGGAATAATCTATTGAAACTCCAATTCCAATCAATGTAATGATATTGGTTGAATATTGAGTCACATCTGTAACATTACTCAACCAAATGGTCATACCCATTGCAGCAGCAACGGTCGCAATACCGACTCCTATCGGCAAGAAGGCTGCAATAATTGAGCCGAATACTAAGGCGAGAATGATTAATGTTAGAGGTCCGGAAACAATTTCTGCTTTGACCAAATCTTCTGAAATTCTATTATCAAAGGTCCACTCAACAGCAATGTTTCCAGTTTTCCAAGAAACAAATTCTCCCTCAAAACTAACAGACTCCTGGTTTTTATCAAAAACAGCTTTGGCATGAGTCTTATCACCTTCGATAGTAATAATATTCTGGGCAATGAAACCACGTTCAGTATATGCAACATAATCTAAATGTTCCACCTCATCAACCTGCCAGGAATACAAAATACTGACATCATCTCTTTTCGAAAAATCCTCTAATGCCAACATGGTTAATTGACGCCATTCAGAATCATTATCTGTTAGTGTTGGGTGATAGACGAGTAGATTGAAACTGTGTCCGGTACTCTTATTTTCTTGCTTGAATGAGTTAGATAGCAAACTGCTGGCTTGGAGTGATTCTACATCATCTTCGCCAAATGCTTCAGACCAATTAGCACCTAAACCCATGAGGCTGGTCATAAGTATGCAAGAAATTATACCCAAAACGAGAATTAATTTATTGTGATCGTGAATAAATAACCCTAATTTGAAAAAGACTCGATCTTCGAGCATACTCGGGTCAGTAGTACTTTCCACATTTGCTGCTCCGATTGATTATATATATCAACGAAGTGTGTTGCTGGTTAAACAAATTTATCAAAGAACTGCAAAGATATAGAGGAAGCCAAGAAAAGCATGAATGAATACTAATGCAACAACTATATCTGCCATTCTTCCGTGTTTCAGTTTCAAATTTGAAAAAGAATCACCCTGTTCACGGGCAATTTTTGCCCTTTTACCCATCCTAGAAAGTTGCCAAAGAATTACAATTCCAATTGGACCGGTAATTCCATGGATGTTGGTTGGCAAAATTTCAGCAGTGAAATCTCCATGAGTCCTCCAGCCAGCAACCGCTCTTCCAGCAACTGCTACCAGCGCCACTATTATCGCAGCCCATAGCAGTTTTTCTCCCCTCTGTTCGTGCATTTCAAGGTGTTCGGCGCGTTCTTCACCCTTCAGTTCATGAGACTTCTTTTTCCAAGAGTATTGCCACCAAATCCAAGCTACAAGGCTAGATGCTAAAAGGGGATGCAGCAGTAATGCAATGAGTCTAACAATGTCCAAACTACCACCCCGTCATGTTATGCTGTGGCGACCCTCATAGTTTGATTTTGTCATAACCATCGACGAATTTCCGGCGGTGCATTGAAAGACAGGTGGCACAGCGACCACCCCGTAGGGGTGAGAGAATGCCGGAAAACCTCATGAAAATCTGCCTCGACAAAGCATTTCAGACCAATGTGCCAAAAAACAAACGGCAAATTATAATTTCACAGATTGCTGAATGGAAAATGCTTGATAAGCCGTTCAGAACATTTGTCTGTCTAGCGATAGATGAAGTCGAAGCACCTGCAGTAGATGAGGACGAAAACACCCCATCTCGTAAGAAGTCAGTAGGCCGCCGCAATCGCCGTCGCGGAGGACGCGGTACATCATCAGACTCACTTGATTGGATACCTTCTCCACAAGAGGTCTTACTGACAGATTCAGGAAGTGACCCATTCCGCCTTGCAACTTTACTGGTGCATAAAATCCTCAAAAGTGATGAGTGGGATGACGATTGGAATTCAACCGAAGCATCCCTCCGCGATTCATGTTTAGAAAAAGGAGTACATCCAGCATGGGTTTCCATCGGTGAAAAAACTGGAGTTCTAGGGATATTTGCAGGTTTCCCTAAGGCAAAGGTCAAGAAGCAAACCAGTGCCAAAATAAATACTTCGCTCGGAAGAATTGATGTTGAAAATAACAAAGAATTAGCAACGGTTTTGAGCACATTGATCAGCTCCTCAAACGATGCAACAATTCATGTCGCATATCAAAAGGTCGCTAGTCAGTTAAAGAATCAAAGAAACTTGAAGATTGACCCTGAACTGTTGAATTTAACCGGACCTTCTTCGATTATCAGTGTTTTATTACAGTTGGCAAATGGTTCGGATGCGAGTGAGTCATTGAAAGAATTGGCTAAGTCGGACTCTGAATTAGCAGCCGAATTATCAGATTATTCACAATTAAAGAGCGGCGTAGTCAATGACTGGCAACAAAGTCGCAGTATTACTGGAGATGATTCATTATCCCAAGCTCGCCGATTATTTGCTTGGCGAAACCCTCCCGCAAGTGCAGGAGATTTATCAAGTGACGAATTGAATAACGGTCTTGAAATCCTACGCCAAGGGGACTCAAAACAATCTCAAATTGAAGAGTTACAATGGTGGAGATTATCCGCATTACATAGAGAAGGAAAGGGCCAAGAAGCGGTTGAAGTATTGATTTCATTACAATTAGAATCTGGTGCGGATCTTACTACCCTGCTGCCTCTAATTGCAGATTTACCAGGAGATTCAGCGATTGAATGGTTGAATCAACAGATACCTCAGTTAGATGAAATGGCACTTATCCAAATTTCTTCTTCCCAATCTATCGATGTCAATTCTAGAAACTTAGCGGTGAAAATATTGCAGGATTTTGATGGTGAAGCGTGGGAACAAGTAATTATTGTAGCAATTCCACTATTCACACAAACAATGGAATTGCGAAGATTGGCCAAAATAATCACAAATGACGAGTTACTAGCTATTGCTCATCCATATGAAACACTTTTCGTCGCCCATATTCTTGCCGCTGGTAAGGAGAATGAACTATGGGAAAGTGTTAGAGAATCAAGGAAAATCGCACTAACTCATATTCATAATACTAGTGCCCCAGATACATTTTCTAGCACATCACAAGCGCTCTTGATGTTACTGGAAGGCTCCACCATCGACGATGAACGGCTCACCTCGTTATTGGACAAAGGTGGCTTGAAAGCATTCGGCGAAATCCGCCAAGCACTCAAAGATGGTGGTGATGGGATAGCCTCATCAAAAAGCCTCGATGATTTGAGTACTTGCGTGGAAGCAGCGAATCTAAGTTTGATGGAACAAAACTTGTTCAATTCAGTAATTTCAACCTTGAGATTGAACCGCGTTGGTTTAATGTTACAAAATGGAAATCAAGATGCCGAAGCCATAACTACACTTGACTCAATTCTAGAGGCAAAGAATATCTCTACAGGCCTAATTCACACTGTACGCCATCTTGTTTTGGAACATGATATTGGATTGCCATCACTTGTAGCATGGTACCAAATTAATAATCCATTATCTCCTTGGCACACTCTAACAAGGGCGGCGGTTTCAGCATCTAAAGGGGATGAATTGAATTCTGCAAGAGATTATCGAAAGGCTGGAGATCATGAAGATTTTGATTATGAACATTCTATCATGTTATATCGCAAGGCTTTGATTCATCTAGCATTCGCTTCACAATGGAAAGAAGCAATTGAACTATTAGAGGCTCAACCAGCCTTAAAAACAGCACTGACACGCCGCTTCCAACTTTATCTGCAAGTATCTTTTACTGCAACTTACCAAAAAACCGACGATGCAACAAAAATACTCAAAGAATTTGTACAAAGGACAAAAATGGTTAGTGAAGAAAACGCCGAAGGTGAAATGGAGCAATTCCAACGTAAATATTTTGCAGATGACGAATTGGATTTGCTAAGATCATATCACCTTGAACACCCGCGTCCTTTACCGCGTGAACCGTTCGCAGGAAGGGTTACAGCAGCATTTAATTCACTTCAAAAGAATCGTCGTAGGCAAAGAAACTCTCCAGACACCCTATTCATTCAACTGATGCAAGGTAATCCAACACCGCAAGAAGTCTACACTTTAGCACATAATACTGCTGAAGAGAAAGCAATCGACGGATTAATGTTCTTAGAAAGAGCACAAAGTTCGGGCAAATTCACACCTACTGAATTGGGCCTATTAGCCGACTCTGAACGCACCTTATTCACCCAATACAAGAACCAAATAACTACTTCCAAGAGACGATATCTGCGACATTTAAAATTGACTCCATTGGTTATTGTTGATACAAATATTCTGATTGATTCATTGGTCCAAAGATTAGCCATTCGTCTTGAATTGAGTGCTGATGCCAGTCTGGACATCACAGGAGTTGGAAATTTCCATAATGTTCTTCTAAATCGGGCCAAGGACGATAGAGTCAAATTGTGGCTGCCTAAGATAGTTCAGTCCGAGTTGAGATCTTTAGCTAAGGGGATTGATAGACTAAAAAGTCGATTTTCAGATTCATTAGTTTCACCACAAATATTAGAATCAGTTCTAACAGAAGAAGTAGTTTCTGAATTGATTGAAAGTGTAGTATCGGATTTCAGCACATGGAAGCCTCTTGATTTGCATGCAGAAGCCGATTCCAATAATCCAGAAAACACCGAAGCAGTAAACAAATTCCTCTTAGAGTATACTGACATATTCGAAGAATTGACCGCTATGAAGCGTACAAGAGGAAACCCGTTGCGAACAATAATTGAGGATAGAGACATCTATCCAGAAGCACCAGACATTGATATTATCAAAATTGCAACGCACTTAGCAGACCAACCATTACGTGGAATTGGTACAGTCTTAATCGCTACCCGTGATGGAGACTTTACTATGGTCTCAAGAGCATTCGAAGAACGATTTGGATTCGGAGTTGCTAAGAATAGCAGAACTCTAAATTTATGGATTCGCACATGAACGATTTATCCTTAAATGGATATAAATGTGAATATTACCTTAGCAGGGTAAGTGAAATAACCGCTCATTAATTCTGCGATTGTAAATATTATGATTACATATGGGAGATCATTGCATCTCCGAAATCACTACACGACAATAGAGTAGCACCATCCATCAAACGCTCGAAATCGTATGTAACTGTAGCAGCAGATATTGCTCCTTCCATTCCCTTCACAATCAGGTCAGCAGCTTCATGCCATTCCATGTGACGAAGCATCATTTCAGCAGATAGGATGAGTGAGCCCGGGTTGACTTTGTTCATCCCAGTATACTTTGGAGCAGTTCCATGAGTTGCCTCAAATATTGCAATGCCATTATCGTAATTGATATTGGCACCAGGGGCAATTCCGATTCCACCAACTTGTGCAGCTAATGCATCAGAGATGTAATCTCCATTGAGATTCATAGTTGTTAAGACGCCATATTCTGAAGGTCTTAGGATGATTTGCTGAAGCATTGCATCTGCAATAACATCCTTGATTATGATGGTATTACCAGTTTTGGGATTTGTAAGAGTGCACCATGGCCCTCCATCAAGTTCACTCGCACCAAATTCATCCTTTGCTAATTGGTATCCCCAGTCACGGAATCCACCCTCTGTGAATTTCATAATGTTACCCTTGTGAACTAAAGTGACGCTTTCCTTATCGTTATCAACTGCATATTTTATCGCAGCTCTTACAATACGAGCAGTCCCTTCTTGACTAACAGGCTTTATTCCAATTCCTGATGTATTAGGGAAACGTATTTTGTCAACTCCCATTTCATTTTGTAAGAAATCGATGACCTTCTTGACTTCAGGAGAACCTGCTTCCCATTCAATTCCCGCATATACATCTTCTGAATTTTCCCGGAAAATAATCATATCAACATTTTCTGGAGCCTTCACTGGAGATGGAGTCCCTTCATACCAGCGTACTGGCCTTACACAAGCATACAGATCCAGTTTTTGCCTAAGCGCAACATTGAGAGAACGAATTCCACCACCAACTGGTGTAGTGAGTGGTCCTTTTATTGATACTAATCCAGTGCGCATTGCATCAAGAGTTTCCTCAGGTAACCATTCACCGGTTGCCTTGAACGCTTTTTCACCAGCCAATACTTCTGACCAAACGATTTGCTTTTGACCAGAATATGCTTTTTCAATTGAAGCATTGACTACTTTCATCATTACTGGAGTGATGTCAATTCCGATACCATCACCTTCGATGTAATGGATAATTGGGTTATTCGGTACATTAAGAAGTCCATTTTCCATAGTTATTGCAGTTCCAGACATAGCACTCATGCTGAGCCACCGGCACACCCTTCAAGAATCAACCGCCCAATTGGAGATAATGTGTACAAGCATTTCAAAACCTGTGGCAGCATGGTAGTGCCATGCAGAGCAAGGTTGAATGGTTTGGCCAACATGGGTTAAAATGTACGAATTCCAATGGACAGAGTCTCAATTTGGATTGGGAAGAAGGACCCAGTCCAATGCAAGTAACACTGCAAATGATTGGTGCGTGCTCTTTGGTAGACGTCGTAATCGGCTTGAAGGAGCGACAATTTTCCAAAGTTTGGGTCGAATTGGATAGCGAGAGAGCAGAAAACTCTCCACGGGTTTTCACATCAATAGAAATGGTATACCATGTTACAGGAGATGTTCCACAGAAACTTGTAGAACGAGTCGTAGCAAAGAGCCATGAAAAATATTGTAGTGTTTCAAATATGTTCAGCCAATCTGTAGAAATTACTTGGAGAGTAGAGATTCATAATTGAGTTATCTATTTGCATACGAATTGAATAATACAAAATAAGTTCATATTTGGAGAGAGTGAAATGCGCTTGATAATAATGAGATTCAGTAGAAATAAATTATTGGTTTCATTACTATTTTTCATTCTATTATTTTCATCGCCGTTGGCACATAGCGCCCCATCAGGAGTCGGAGACATTGGCGATGATGGCTGCCTATGTCATGGCGCGAAATCCCAATTAACTTCGGTAATAATTAACGGCATTCCACAGGAATGGGCGGCAAACAATAGTTACGAGATGTCTATAATTATCAATAGTTCAATTGAAATTTCAGATGAAGAAAATGCGCGAATAGGTGGATTTAGATTAATGGTAAATGAGGGAACGGTTGTCTTTGCTGATAACGATAGTGCGCAAGTAATCAACGAGGGATACACTCATACATCTTTAGGAAATCAGTATAGGCAGTGGAATTTCTCTTGGACCGCACCTAGTTCTAATGATTCGGTAGTCAATTTTGTAGTGCATGGTAATGCAGTGAATTCCAATGATCAATCAACGGGAGATGCTTGGAATTATTACTCAACAGCAGTAGCAGGTGAAGGATACACAGGGGTCATTGGAGAAACTCCTGACCTTTCGGATGAGATTCAAAATAGGGAAATCGTATTACTAGTATTCGCAGTAATTACCCTAGTTGGGTTATTTTATCATTCAACTAAATAAACTCAGTTTACGAATTCGATTTGACGATTTCGTAGCGCTCTAAGTTGGCGGTTTTCACTGGCACCATGTATCTGGTCACTCTTTACTCCAGTCAATACTAACATTACCCGTATATCTTCACCAAGTGATTCATCAACAGCAGCACCCCAAATTATCTTGGCATGTGGACTGACTTTCTCTTGAATTATTTGTGCGCAGCGTTCCGCTTCACCGAGCGTTAGTGTACTTCCACCAACGACATTGATCAGTGCACCTCTTGCATCGGTAGTATCAATTTCTAGTAATGGTGAGTTCAAAGCCTCCAAAGTAGCCTCTTCAGCTCTGTTCTTGCCAGAAGCAGCACCCAAACCAATCATAGCAACACCGCTACCCGAGTTGATTACTGCGCGCAAATCTTCAAAGTCGAGGTTTACCATTCCATCAGTAGTTAACAATTCAGTTACACCAGTGATTGAACGAACCAGTAATTCATCTCCAACTCTAAAAGCGCTAGCAATTGGTAGATTCTTTACACCTTCAATTTCCAATAGCCTCTCATTAGGAATAACCAGGATGGTATCGCAATGCTCGCGTAGGCGTTCTAATCCCCACTCTGCATTTTGCTTCCTAAGAGATCCCTCTGACTTGAATGGATAAGTTACTACTGCAATTGTCATCGCTCCTTGCTTCTTTGCTAATCGAGCGATATGTCCTGCTGCTCCAGTTCCAGAGCCACCACCCATTCCTGCTGTAATAATGGCAAGTTGAGTATCGTTTGTGATTTTGCGCAAAGAGATTTCCGATTCTAATGCTGCAGCTTCACCTTTGGTCGGGTCGCCACCAGCACCTCTGCCCCTTGCAGTTCGTCCGATCAGAACTTTGTTCTTGATTGGCGACATCAACAATGCTTGTGCATCTGTGTTGATCGCATAGCCAGTAACATATTCCGATTCAAACAAATCTTCTTCAAATAAACGGTTGATTGCGTTGCATCCTGCTCCACCAACACCGTAAACTCTTATTCGTGGTTGTAGTGATTCTAACAAGGCTTTCAATTCGGCTTCATCACCAGTTCCAATCGGTGGAGTATTTGCTGATGGCTTGGTCTGTTCTTCGTCGGAAAGTTCGAGAACACGTTCAATAAGATGACGCATATACGTTATGCTCTCTCAAGTGCCCTTGAAGATACCGCTTCAAATATACCCTCACAATGGAGTTTTGATAGCTTTTGCAATTTTCGGAATCAGTCACGAAGTCCTTCTTGAGTCACCTGATAAACACATTCGCCATCAGGTAAGTTAGGAGAGTCCACTAAGCGTGCAATTCTTCTTCCAGCCTTTGCTTTACGCAAGTACAATCTGAATGTTGATGCGTGAGCAAGAATGTGCCCACCAATCGGTTTTGTAGGATCTCCCCACATTGCATCTGGTTTTGAGTGAACTTGGTTAGTAACTAGAATTAGTGCATTATTGACAGTTGCTAATTGTTTCAAGTCCTTCAGGTGGCGGTTGAGCTTTTGTTGCCTATTTGCCAGCATTCCTCGACCAATATATTCGGCTCTGAAATGACTTGTTAAAGAATCAACAATAATCATTTTGACATTTAATCCCTTACTCATTCTCTTGATCTCCTCAGCGAGAAGCATTTGGTGATCGGAATTGTATGCTCTTGCTACATGGATTCGTGCAAGAACTTTATCCGGGTCTAATCCATAGCCACGGGCCATTTGAGTAATTCGCTCTGGGCGAAAAGTATCTTCAGTATCAATATAAAAAATATCTCCGTCAAGACCACCTTCTTCGACAGGAAGGGTGCAATTTACTGCAAGTTGATGTCCGATTTGAGTCTTACCTGAACCAAATTCTCCGTATACTTCAACAAGTGCCTGAGTTTCAAAACCGCCGCCTAATAGGTCGTCAATAGATTGGACCCTACTGCGTAATTTCTGTACTTGGCGTCTTCGCTCCAATAGTGCTTCACCAGAAATAAATCCGCCGATATTAGCCATTCTCTTTGCTGCAGATATTATTTTGGCAGCAACTGCTTCACCTAATTCTGCTTGTTCTGCTAAGTCACCAGGTGCCATTACAGCCAGTGATAGGAGGTTGTCAAATCCAGCTTCTCGCAATTTTTCTGCGGTCGCAGGACCTACGCCAGGAAGCTCGTCTATCTTCGCTTCCCCCTCTTCGTCTAGTGCCATTAATGGGATTGGTTCATCCAGCACCTCTTCATTCTTTTCTATTTCAATTTTCGTATTTTTCTTCGCTTTAGTCGCCATTTCACTCACTTCCAAACTACTCTGTATCACCAATGGTATATGAAGAAACGAAACGGGGCATTAAATTAAATCACCATTAAGGGCGAAGAAATTGAACCTCTAAAGGCATCACTAAGAACTATATTTTCACTTTCACTTCAGATTCACCCAAACTGAAACTGAAACCAATCAATTTAGTTTTGAGAAATTATTCACTCCATAGGAACAGTAAATCACTCTTCGCCAACAGGGAAAGGATTAGGTTCACTCTCTTCGGCAAGATATTTGATAGTCACATCGTGATTAACATCAATATTGTCGGTTCCTTGGTCGATTACAACCGATAAAATCCAAATACCTTCCATTACATTGTATTGGTCATAATTCCATGAAGCATCTTGGTCATCACCAATTATTTCTGTATGAGTGCCTTGTTCTTCTTCATTTGGATCATTCAAGTGCCAACTAACAGTATCTTGTCCACCCAGTATCACATCGTTCCGATTTACAACAGTTGATTCAATTTGAATGAATTCCGGAAGTTGGCACTCACAATCCGGTGTTGCGTCAATGTTCATCTCTCGTGGAGAATCTTCATTTGTTTCACTCCAGATTATTTGTTTTTCAATTCTTACAGTAATAGAAATATTATTGTCATTTCCTTGGTCATCGATTGCGCCCAAGTAAACAGTGAATAATCCATGAGTCATGTAGGTATAGCGAATTTCTGCAGTTTCGTCAGCATTGGCTACAATTTGACTTGCCCCATCACCTGGAACTACATAGAAACTTTTCATTTGCCCATTTTCAGATGTTGTGCGAGCAAAATCAAAGGCCAGTTCAACACCATCCTCAGAGATTTGATTGCCCTCACGGATCTCTTCAACAATAGTGCCGCTCGTCGTTTCATAATACACTATCATCTCAATAGGACTTGGCGCTTTATCAGAACCTTCGTCAGAGCCTAAGCATCCAGCGATTGAGGCGCTTAGCATCACTAAGCAAAGTAATAACGGCACTATTTGGCTACTTCGCATGTATTGATGTGAGAGGTACTGGTTGATGAACCCAGTGATTGAATAGCCACTTTTTCCATCCATATTTTGCAATATTGTAGATTTAGTATTAGATTGGAGCGTCGGTGGATTGAAAGCAGGGGAACTTTGCCGCTTGGTTAACGAGGTGGGGTAGTCTGGATATCCCGTCGGGCTCATAACCCGGAGACCGGTGGTTCAAATCCATCCCTCGTTATTTTTCAACTATATTCGTAGTAGTCGTGTTTTGGTTTCAATGCATCCAATGCAGATTGTAATTTGGCATTGGCTACCGCTTCACCATTTTCAATAGCACTAATCTCTTTTTCTATTCTTTCAGATTCACCCTTGACAGCAGATCGTTGTGAGACGTGCACTCCACTCAATGCTTGTAAAGTTGCGAGAAGTTTCTTTGCATCTTGAGCAGGTCTATTTTCAGGTTCCAATATGAATAAACCATCTTTTTTAATCACCATTTCAGAAGCGGCGCAACAATTCAATAGAACTTGTAACATCTTCTTTTCAGGCCCCATTGCAACTACGGCCTCATAGGCCGCAGCAATATGATTAGGTGCAAGTTTTTGACATTTGGAATATGCTTTTTGCGCAGAACCATTTTTACCAGCCGCAGCATGTAAGTTCCCTTCTCTGCGATAGTCTTCAGCAGGTGGAGTTAATTTTGAAATCAATTCAGGAGCGTTCTTTTTCAAAATGCGGATTAATTTTTTGCGTTCTCTATGTAGTATTTTGACAACCGCAGTTCCCTCTTTGGCTTTATTGCGCTGTAGTAAAACATCGCAGTATAGTCTGAGTCCTTTTACCAACATAACTTGAGAGTCTACAGCTCTTTTTTTGTTGGCTAATAGCATACTAGTAAATTCGGATGCCATTACCTCTGACATTTCCATTCTACCATCTTCGATATACCGCTCAATCTGCAGTAGAGTTTGTGCAGGATTACTCATACCGAACATGATGCTCAAATACGGCGTTTACTTCCTGCTCTATGATTGCTTCTCCATTTTCATTGAATAACCAATTATTGCTCTAGTGTTCATTTAGAATGGGATTTAATCTAATAAAGGTGCAGCAGTCAATGTTTTTGTTGTTTCAACACCGTCAATATTACGGATTACATTGACCACAATATCTGATAAAAAGCCAAAATCAGGGCATTGTAATTTCACGAATATATCATATTCTCCAAACAATATTAGAGATTCAGTAACCTCTTCTACTTGACGTAACTTTTCAATAACATGATTTTCACTTCCTGGCTCTGTAACGATTAGCACAATCGCTGTTGCGGCTCCGTATTGCATCTGAAGTAACTCCTCTATGTTCACCACATTGTAGCGCTTATGTTTAATGGTTCAGTTAGATGGCCCATCATGGCAGATGATTTGTGCATCGCAATTACCGGGACTCCGGGTACTGGTAAAACCAGCATTTGTGAACTGCTAGAGATAAATGGTTTTACGATTTATTCGGTTGAACAGTTAGCCAAGCAGCATGAATGTCTTGGAGAAATCGATTCCGATGACAATTCTGCACCAGTAGATGTTCACAAATTAGCAGATGAATGGCAATGTGAAGACGCTGGAATAGTATTTGTTGATGGGCATTTATCGCATTTACTAGAGGTGGAAGCGATTGTAGTATTGCGTTGTGATCCAAAGAGTATCGAAACAAGGCTTAGTCAACGTGAATACGGAGATGAAAAAGTCGCTGCCAATGTGGAATGGGAAATGATTTCCGGCGTTTGGTCCGAAATGCTTGAATTTGAAATTGAAACTGCCTGTTTAGAACTTGATTCATCTACAAAATCACCTGAGCAATTAGTTGAAGAAATACTTGACTGGGTCGAAGAAGGCTGTCCCTCAACGAGCGTCGAAGAAAATGCTTCTAAAGCAATAGATTGGATTTCTAAAAATGTTTGAAAAGGAATGTTACACAAATAATCCAGCCACAAACCTCAACCCCTGCCGCAACTTCGCAGAGTTTGGTGGAGTGAATGGCACTTGAGAAATTACGCCTTCAATGGGAAAAATTCTTTGAACCTATATTCAAGATTTTAGGCAACACCCACCCTGCTGTACTAACTTGGGCTGCCTTACCAATCGGGCTACTAGGTGGAGTCGCCATCGCCTTTGCACCGAAAGATGAATTTGGTGCAACATTGCTATTAGTCGGTGCTTTTTTAATCGGAATTTCAACTATACTTGACGGCCTAGATGGGCCTTTAGCTAGGAGAAACGGAATGGTTACTCGCTGGGGAGATTATCTAGATCATACCTTTGATCGATTACTGGATGGAACTTGGATTGTATGTATCGCAGTCTCACCATTCGTCGGTGATATGTCATTTGGATTAGTGGTTGCATGGTTTACATTATTGGGCTCTTACATGGGAACTCAGGCTCAAGCGGTTGCAGGAACAAGGAATTACCGAGGCTTTGGAAGGGCAGATAGAACAATCATGTCAATTATAGCACTAATTTTATCTGGTCTTTTCATCTTCTTTGACGTTGCAAGTTTTGGTTATTTCCCAGGTATCTTCGACCATATTGAAATCAGTCCAATGAGCATAGTATTGATAATTTCGGGCATTGGTGGAATATACACATTTTTAATACGATTCATACAGGCCAATATCGGAATCAAGGAAATAGACCGAAATGACCCTCTTCCTCAACCCAATCAAGAGAAATCTGAGCAATAATTAATTACTCTAATTTATCATTCTCCGCCACCCCGTAGGGGTGATAGTAATGGCAATTTTCGCACTTTCCAAGCGACAGCGTATTAATAGGTTAATGCGACAAGCGTAGTGATGGGTATGAAATCAAGTGAATTTGGCGGCATGCAAAAGGCTGTATTCTTGGTGCTCTGCATGTTGTTGGCAATAGCGCCATTGAGCAATGTTTCTGCGGAAGACATCGGCTCTCCTGCAAGTTTACAGGCTCAAGATATCAATGCAATTTTTAATCCTCTTAGTGAAACTACATCCATCACATGGAGAAATGTGGATTCAGAGGGAACTGAATTGAATGGTTTGTTTGACTCAACATACAATGTATATCGCAGTAATGAGCCAATAGATGCTGTAAATATTCTCAACCTCACGGCCTTTGCCTCAGTAAGCGCTTGTTCTCCCGCTGAATCCATGAACAACCCATTCAATTGTAGAGGATTGAATGGAACACACCCAGGGCATTCAGTATCATACCTAGTATCTCCTGGTTTCAACGGTTCAACATATTATGCAATTACTACAGCGAATGAGACTGGAAATGAAACCTATGAATTAGATTTCAATGCATCAAATCTATTTGAGCCAGTATTAGAAATAACTACTCCAGTTCGTACTCCTTACAACCTTGCAGCTAATTTCGACTCTTCTCAAAGTCAGACTACTCTACAATGGGTCAATTACAATGACATTTACCCAATCTTGCCTGAAACAGGCGATAATGCTTACCAAATACATCTTTGGAGAACAGAATATCAAGTTTTAAGATCTAATGGTCAAGTCCTATTGGGTCAAGAAGCACCAGTGCTAACACTTCCTGCTGGAACTAGCAGTATAGTTCTCGATATACCAGAAAATACTGATAGAGATGTCTATTATTCTATTACCTACCTTCTTCCAAATTGGACTGCACCAGGAATTGATTATGAGGATGTTAGATTCCTATCAAACAATGCAATGTCAACTTCTACATTGGAAGATAACAAACCACCAAGCCAAGTGGACAGTATCTTTGCTGCCTTTACTGCAGAACCTGAAACAGGTGGCGGAGTAACTGAAATCACATGGGCAGATGTAAATGGTGAGGAAGGAGAATCCTATCAAATCTATATGGCAGGAGTTCCATTTTCAACAATTCTTAATTCTGATGTGCAATTGATTGCTACGATTACCGAGGGAGTTGGAGCCTTTGATTACGATGTGCCAGTAGGTAGAATGGGTCACGCTTACTATTGTATTGTCACAGTTGACATCTACGGAGTTTCAGATACTAATACTACTCAAAACAGTTGTGAAGGTCCAATCTTTGAGAATGCATTTTCTAATTGGATTGCTGAGCCAACCAATGTTTATGCAGAATTTATTGGAGATAAAACAACTAGGGTTACTTGGAATGACCAACTTGGAGTCGAAGGAGAGCGCTATCATATTTGGAGATCTAATTATTTGGTTTCTGGAACACAATTCAATGGCGTTATTGGCTCAACAAGTGACAATTATTCTGTAAATTGGCTTGGAACAGTCACCGATGGAATTGGCGTATTTGATGTAACTATTGAAGATGACATAATACCAGATAATTCACATTACTTTGTTACCAGTGAGGCATTATATGGCCACATTAATGGAACATATCACTATACCGAGTTAGTTCAGAATTACTTTGGCCCAATTTCAGAAGACACTCGTTCTCCAAACCCATCTAGAATAAAAGAAGCATATGCAGTTGGAAGTATAAATCAAATAACTCTAGAGTGGTTTAATGAAGTTGAGATCAATGAATCATATACGATTTGGCGACACATGGGTGAGCCATTCGGTGAAGATAGGGACGAACTCTCAAATAGCGCCGATGAAGGATGGGAATTGGTGATGGATGATATTTATGCAGGTGTATCACTTCAAACCTCATTCATTCGCCAAATTCCAATTGATGATTCCATTAGTAGAGATGTTTGGTATGCCATTACAATTGCAGACCAATATAACAATGAAAATAATGAGATATTCTCTGGAATCGGTGGTAATGCGTACCAAGTAACAGAAGATACAATGCCTCCAGAAGCAATAATGACAATTATGGACGAAGAAGGTGAAGTATTCCTTAGCCCTTCATTGATTGAGGGTTCATACACGATTAGATTACAACTAAATGAATATTTGAAGAGCCAGCCTTATATCAATATTACAACCACTACTGGTGGGGATATTACAGTTGGAGAATCACCTATGTCTATGGCGGTTGAGAATTTTAACAATCCTGATTTAGGCCCAGTATATTCCTTTGACTTTGAAATCACAGCCCAAACAAATGCAGGTCCTATGGTAATCACGGTGACCATGACCGATACTTCAGAAAACGAAGCAATAATTGAATGGACAGATAAAGCAGTTGATGCCAAACGTCCTGAAGTAACAATCTATTCACCATCGAGTAGTAACGATGGTTCAAAGTATCTATATGGCAATAAAATAAACATACTTGCAGGTGCTGAGGATGATGTAAGAATAGTTTCCTTCCAATACAAATTAGTATATCATTATGGGGGAGTTAGTGGTAATGCTCTATCAACTCCATGGTCCGATGCAGATGGGATTACTGACCTTAATGGAGATAATACTTCTTTGACAATGGATTTAGATTTGACATCAGGTAGTTTCAGCCCTGGCCAGCATGCAGTCTCGGTTAGAGCAATAGATTCGGCTGGAAATGAAGTGACAAAGACAGTGCAATTTATCGTTGACTATTGTCGTAACACCCTCAATGGAACAACATACTGTAGTTATGAGGAACAACTTGCTCCTCCTTTGGAACCTCTTGTAATAGAACCAGGGTTTACCGACCCGCCATATGTTGTTGTTTGGGCTATTGCTGGTTTGACAATTTTAGCATGGATAGTCGCTCTAATGGTAATCTCAACTGGTATGAGTGGCCCTAAGAAGAAGAAGGGAGATGAGGAAGATGAAGACGAAGACTGGATGTCTGAATTCATTGGAACTTCATCCGAACTTGATATGGCTGAAATTACCGATGTCAGCGCTCCTAAAGAGGAAGAGCAGAAAGAAACACAAGAAGTTGAAGATGAAGACGATCCATTCGCAGTTAACAAGACACAACGTAAAACCCGTCCAAAGAAGAGTGACGATGACGACGACGATGATGATGACGACGACGACGATGATGATGACGACGACGATGACTTCTTTGATGACGATGATGATGAAGATGATGAACCAAAACCAAAGTCAAAGCGTTCAGTCGGACGTCGTTCTGCTCAACCTCGTAAAGCACCAAAGCGTAAAGTTGGCAGGAAGTCTAAGGATTGATAGTTGCTTCAAAGCAAACAAAGTAATCGGTGGTCTTTAGGCCTAAGCGGCTACCCATGGAAGCATGAGCGAGAGCGAAACTCCTGACATGACAGATTCTTTAACAGAGGAATTAGCCGAGGAAGTTGAAGAAATAATGGAGAAATTGGTTGATTCATTCAATCCTTTACGCAATCGTTTGAATTGGTTATTGTTGGCGCTACCAGTTGCAGTATATGCAGAACAATCGGGCGAAATGGCGATTGCTTTCGCTGCATCAATGGTCTCAATAATGCCATTGGCTTTCTTAATGGGTAAGGCGACTGAAGAGATCGCACTTCGTACTGGAGAGGCAGTTGGCGGATTGTTAAATGCAACATTTGGTAATGCAGTTGAAATGATTATTGCAATGTTTGCACTTTATGCAGCTAGCAAAAACCCTGCCATTGAAGATACTATGGTCACGGTCACACAAGCATCACTGATAGGTTCAATATTGGGTAATTTACTATTGGTTCTCGGGCTGTCAATGATTTGGGGTGGATTGAAACACCCTTCACAAGAGTTTAATTCACAAGTGGGGCACATGAATGGCTCTCTTCTTTTATTGGCAATTGTTGCTATGATCATTCCAACCGCAGCACATCATGCTCCTGGCGGAACTTTAGCAGGGGTCACAATAATTTCACATTACACTGCAATAATTTTGTTAATAATTTACGCCCTTTCATTGCTATTTCAATTAAAAACAAACACTGAAGATTTTGAATCAGAATCTGCACATCATGGCCATGAAAAACCAGCAATGACAATTCGTGATGCTTGGGTATTACTGATTATAGCAACTGGTCTTGTTAGTTGGATGGCGCACACATTAGTAGGTAGCATTGAGCATGCAGTAGACGAATACCATCTTCCAGAGTTATTCATAGGCGTAATTTTAGTTCCATTCTTCGGTAATGCTGCTGAACATTTTACGGCGATTATTGTCGCTGGTAAAGATAAAATGGATTTGGCAATTTCAATCGCAATCGGTAGCAGTGTACAAATCGCATTATTCGTTGCACCAGCAATGATACTTTTTGCATGGTTCTTAGGAGTTCCATTAACACTCCATTTCGGCCTATTGGAAACTGCAGCTACTTTCATGGCGGTATTGGTCGTTAATACTACGTTAGGTGATAACAAAACCAATTGGCTTGAAGGTGCGATGTTAATTGCATGTTACCTAATTTTAGCATTAGCATTCTTACAATATTGATACACTAGAGGGATTAGATGGAAAGTGCACAAAAAATTGGTTATGGATTGGTTACTCTTTCAGTTATCCTAATGATAATCGGTTCAGTCGGTTATACTGTAGAAGGTGACGTCGAAGAAGTACCTACTCCAAATGTTCCAGACGTCGTCTTCTTCGCAGATGATCCACTCCCTTCAAACCCAGCTGGATTATTTTTCAATGCAGATGCCCATATCACTTGGGATAGAGATGATATTTTCTTAGTAATATCAGATGCTGCAACCAAGAAAGAATGTGGTAATACGCCAGCAGGTTTGGGTGGGTTTGGTAGTGGAACAAGTTGTAATTCAGGAAATATTAATTCGGTTGCAGGTGGTGCGAATGACAATAATGTTGATGGCGTTATATGGGATGTAGAATCTGGTAAATATTATGTTGGAATTGGTTCTAAAGACCAAGTTGCCCAAGGTGTTGAGATTAATGTTCACTACAAGGTTGAGGTTCAATTCTCCTTTGTTTCATACCTAGTCTGCACATTGATAGCAGCAACAGGACTTGCATATGCCAAGTTCAGTTGAAAGTTCAACATTAGTAATCTCAAACTAATTCGATGAACACGTGTGTAGGCTCAGTACTGTATACTGCATCCACTTCACAATAGTAAAGTGTGCATAGTGCTAATCAATGGCCTCCAGAACCAACTTCATGCCAACATGTTATGCAAACATAACCACCAATACTGTAACCAATATTTTCTTCTCTCCAATGATCTACACAAACCCATCCATTTCCTACGCACATCACTCCGCCACAGTATTGTGCAGCGGGATTATTGCAATTTTCCATTGCACAAAACTTTGGTTGCCAAATCGTTGTTTGATAGTCGCCATTACATGTCTGACATGGAAAATGATATCTCCATGGGGGTTTCCCTGATTTTCTTTCTTTCCAATGTTCAGTTCTGCCCTTTTTGCAATCGGGGCATTCTACTATTTTCTCAATCCATTCTTCTTTATCTCCATTTTTCATTTTATCACCTCTATTTCCATCCTCTCTCTTCTGGCGTTGGTTTTCTATTTCCAAAAGGTATTCCCCAGAAATTATGGAAACACTTGGCGTAATTATACCATGAATAGATATAATAAATCCCATATTGTGCATTTATCTTTTTTTCCATATTCCTAAATACCTTACCATGCCCTATAGTATCTATTTCTTTGTGATGGTAATAATGGTGTATAAATTCGTGAATGATGGTGTGAATCCTCTCTACAACTTGCCATTTGTGTTCAATCTTGATAGGTATATTTCTATCATTTCCTGAAATCCTACATGTTTGCCCATCAAATACAATGTATTTTCCAAATTTTGCATCTTCTTCGCCTTCATTAGGCCAAAATGCACAAGCAGAAACACCCTTTCCTGCAAACCACTCTATCCATTTTTTTGATTTTATAATCACTTTGATAGGTGGGACTTCGTAAACAAGGCACATTTGATCGATGAAGTTTTGAACTTCACTACAACTATCAACTTTAGGCCATTTCTTAAAGTTATTTTTCCAGAACATAGCAGGTCATTTGTCGCCATAGTATATAAACATTTCCCTATACAAGCAGCAGAACCTATTCGAAAACCATACGAAATTTGGCATCTAAATTCAACACTTTCCTTATTCGTACTGTATAAGATAAAAGTGATTCAACTACGATTAGTGATCATCCAGAATCCCATCTGTTCGAACAATAAACGACAACGCATCGATATCTTCGATGGCAACAACACCGCGTATGTTGTGGATATCTCGAAGTATGTCGGTTGGTGTAGCCACCTTGACACGACTATTGTGAATCTGAATTTGATTCCCGGGAGATGTTTGAACTCCACCTTCAGGTAGCCACAACCCAATTGCACCCAATTCAGGGTGGTGTGAGATCACCAAGTTTCGTCCCGCATCATCCGTATCGATTCGAAGTACAGTAAGAGGTGAATCATCTGGTAGTAGGCGGGTTGCAGGTTGCCACTCGCTCCAAGTTTCGTCCAAAGGTTTTGACAATTCAACTGCCTTCTGATTTATGTCTGCAATTTGAGCTAAGAATTCTCCACTTGATGCATCATCGATTTCATTCAACCCATCAAGCAATTTACGCAAACCATCGTAGTTACTCTGTTCACGATTACTGATGGCGGTATTGGCCAATAGAAGAAGCTCTGCTAGCATTTCAAGCTGATCATTCTGTCCTGATTCAATACCACATTCCATTGCCTCATCAAGCACTTCAATCGCAAGGCCGGGACAATCTACCGCTAGTAGTCCATTTCCAACACTTGTGAGGATTTCGGTCGCTTCAGTCTTGTTTGATTGAACCAATGTTGCTGCAGACTTCATATGAGATTCTGCAAGTTCTTGTTCACCATTTAGTTGACGAGAAATTCCAGACAGAACGAGATGTGAGATTCTATTGCCACCAATTGATTGGCACTGGCGATCTGATGTTTCAAACAATGTTGCTGCGCGTTTCCAATCATCTGTAGCGATTGCCAGCATTCCCAATTGATACATTGCTCTCATTTCATATCCGACATCATCGATGAGGGTGGCAGAATGCAAAGCCCGTGAAAGATGCAAGCGGGCTAAACTAAGATTGCCTGACATTTTTGCCATGGCGCCGAGTGCTGATTCTATTCGATAGAGATAACCAGCCATGGCCCGGTGTGCGAGTTCGGCCATTTTTTCATCCAATGGAGCCAATGCGAATCCTGTAATTTCCAAAACTTCAGCCAGAATAGAGGCAGTATTCTCATACTCCTGGCCAATATCATCTGAACTCCCATCCGATGATAGTGAAGTGAGATGTTCATCCAATTTGGAAATAGGTTCGCAAATATCTGGTAATTTACCCAGTTTGGTAAGGATTGATTTTTTGACTTTTTCACCACGTATGGAGCGAATAAGGGCGGCAACCATCTTTTGTTGATCAGAAGTTGATGTGACCTCACTATCATCTTCCAAAACCACTTTTGACGACAATAATGTGTCTATCATCCAGGTAAGTTTGGCTTGCATATCATATTGTTCAGCACGACTGATTGCATATCTAATTTCTGCCGCACGTACACGACGCGATAGACTACGTAAGCGGATTCTTTGACCGCTAGAGCCAGAATCAGCTAAGCGTTGTAAAAATGTCGAAGGTGGGCATGTTTCAAAGGACATATTCACCTTATCACCAGTTGTAGTCATTTTGAAATCATCAGAGACAAGAGTCACTTCATGGCCTTCAGCAGCCATCTTTGCAGCCAGAACCATTAGTGATAAGTCGACATCTTGAGGGGATGCCGTCGTACCGATTTTTTCTGCGAGTGTGCGGATTTCATCATCTTCAACGTTAATTGTGATTAGAATTTCGCGCATTTCCTCAAGAAGGTTTGGCTTTCCATTCCACCTTTGGAATTGAACATTGCGCACCTCATCATGTACGCCTGGAGTGACATGCAAACTAGTTGATTCATTGTCTAGAATACTTTTCAGATCGTCAATGAATCCTTCAGGAGCCATTGAACCGATGTGGATGAAACAATTAGAATCGACCACCCAAACACGAGTCATGGCGATGGGTCTTGCTCCACATAGTTTGTCTTTACCATGCAGTGCGCCCTTCCAACCTATCCGAGTCGCTTAGTCGGTGGTTCAAACAAAGAGTTTAGAATATCGATAAAACCAATGAATCCAAGAATCAAAACATGGCTCGGATTTAAACAAAAAGTCATATACTAATCCACTAGGCCTCGAACATGCAAATTAAAATTGTTAGCATGCTAGTAGCCTTATTTTTATTATCAGCGGTACCACTCAATGTGGCCGCCGATGAGAACGATGACATACCGACAAATGCCATGTCCACCGGAGCCCATGACTCCTTGGTCGCAGCACTTACCCACGCTGATTTAGTGACTACGCTTCAAGGCGACGGACCCTTCACAGTGTTCGCTCCAACCGATGATGCGTTCACAGCAGCTGGAATAGATTTGTCAACA
>Ga0209709_10000559_pt1 | contig 35791 bp, 18 predicted proteins | sample ArcticOcean_MG_C_2_FD_187435 | JGI IMG/M metagenome (GOLD analysis project Ga0209709, IMG submission 187435) | Marine microbial communities from western Arctic Ocean - ArcticOcean_MG_CB4_136 (SPAdes) (version 2) | ecosystem: Environmental > Aquatic > Marine > Oceanic | place: Arctic Ocean... | reverse complement strand
GCATTTTGTTGGTTGTTAACCAGGGTACTAACTTCTTTACCCATAATATCAAATATCCTGATTTTGACTTGTGCATCTGTAGGTAATTCATACTGAAGCGTAGTGGTTGGGTTGAATGGATTAGGATAATTCTGAGATAGAGTAAACTCAACAAGCTGTGTGCTTTCCCAATGAGTATCCAGTTCTGGCAAGGAAATTTGGTAAGAGTTAAGTGTACCGCCAGTTTTATAAAGATATTCATCTGTTGCAACCAACTGGCTCACAGAATAGTCATAAGATTCGAGCCCAGAGCTGAAATCTATCCAGGTTGTAAAATCAGTGGTATAGTATACACCAGAGAGTGTTGAAGCAGTTCCTACATAAAGAACATTATTTTTTGATGCGATAGCATTTACACTATGATCCACTGGGAATTCATTTAAAACTGTCCAGGATGTTCCATAATCATCAGATACAAAAAGCTTACCCTTACCTCCGCCCCAATACATACTAATAATTAGTTGACCTTCATGGCTAGCCATAGCCAAGATAGCGCTGCAACTATAGGGTGAAGCAAATCCTTCATCATCTAAAATACCCGTGATATCTTCCCAGGTCTGTCCCAAGTCCGCTGTGCGGTAAATTTGGCAACCATGGCTAACATATAGATAATCATTTGTTGCCAAATTGAGCCGGATATAACCTGTAATAGGAGGCTCAGGTATTTCAGTCCAGGTTTCACCCCTATCTGATGATATAGAGATACCATTTAAAAGTGTAAATATTAATGAATCATTATCAACCATACTTATTAGAGCAGATGACTGATGTGCTAGTTCTTGCCAAGGCCCCCAGCCTGCAAATCCTGATAAGCAAATATAATTATAGGGTCCTTCACCAATATTTTGAGTAAAAAATACAGCATCGCCTTTTATTAATAATAGGTCAGTTCCATAGGGTTGTGTATCCATGGTGTCTGCAAGCATTTCCCAAGAATCGGCCTGGTCAATGGAAGTGTATACCTGAGCTTGGTTGGTCGCGGTAAAAAGCTGGTTCCCATCTGCCAGGATGATACTGACAGCCCCAATATCAGGCTGATTAATTTCCTGCCACTGACTTTGGGAAATAGACATGAAAAGCAGTAGTAGTATAATGCGCCTAATCATTCCCAAATCTACCCATCATACACCAAACAAAAAAACCTGCTAGAGATACATAACATACGTTTCTCTATAATAATCTCACTTAATTGGGAAAGCATTTAGTTAAATGGCAAACACCCGCGTTATATTAAATCCTAAATAAAGATTCTTATCTGCTATTGCCCCTGACGCGTTTTCAATATAAGCGCTTTCAAAAGATCCCTGGACGTTGGTCACCATGATTTGGAAAACGTGTCCGCCAGTTTCAATATCACATCCTATACCCCATGATTGAACAAAAGTAGAATCTCGTTCCCCCACTGGGAAAAATGTATCTGCATTCAAAGAAACACGTTTTGTGATTTTCATTCTTCCTCCTACTCCCATGGAATAGAGATCATGCGCATCATCATGGTTTTTTACAAGATTATGGTGAACCCAGGTAGGCATTATTTGCAAAGATAAATTTTGATTGAATTTCCTGGCAATTAACAATTGGGTATCATAGGTGAGTCGATTCACTAATTTATTCGAAAACGAATTTTCTCTTTTTAAAGTTTCGATTTCTATGTCTGCAAAGAGAGCAATGGAAAACGGGAAAACATTACTCTGATTCATTAATTTGATTTTAGAAAAAATGTCATAAGTCTTTTTTAAGCTACTCCGACCGGCGCCAGCCGAGATGCGATCATTGATGCCATATTTTAGATCAAAGCGAATGGCAGCTTCATCCATCCCAAACAGATCATATACTCCATTCTTCATTGAACCAAACCGGTGCAGAATCATGAATTCAAGTGTATTTGGTCGAGCCAATTCTATAGATTGTGAATTAACAATACGAGTTGCTTTAAACGTGGCTGTAACCGGAACAGGCGCGGCAGGTTCTTCATTTATAAGATCCAACAGATCATCTTGAGCCATTAATGAAAAAATGACTCCAAAATAGTAAATAAAATATTTGTTCATTTTTTCTTCAAATTAAGATTAACAGTTACTTCTACAATCTTGGCAATATTCTCCCTTACAATTTTGGGAATCTTAATTTCATAATCTGCCACAATAATATTGAATTTTGCACTCCCCCTAACCTGTTCATCTATCTTTGAAACCATTCCCATGTCTTTGATCTCGTGACTCACCCCATGAATATTCATCATTCCCGTCAATGTTACCTTCTGCGGTTCATTGGATAAGTTGATTGAATCCCAAGCATTGATATTTCCTTTAAAAGATGCATAGGGATATTTTTCTGACTCCAAATAATTTTCATTGAAATGTTCCTGCATCAACCCATTTTTAAAAGTGAACCCAGGGATTGGGACTCGAAATGCTACTTCACCTGTTCCCATATCCAAGACACAGGTAACTTGTTTATTAACTGCTTGAATATCTTCTAATGGCGCAGATGAAAAAAATGAGATTGTTCCTGATCGAGTAAAATAAATATCTTTCGCAAATATAGGACAGACTAGGAAAATGATTAAAACATGGAATTTTACATTTTTCATTCGTTGCATTCCATGTCGAAAAATGTTTGCAAAATATCCAAATTGGCATTCGATAATTTTTGTCCGCCTTGTGGCATAAATCCATTTTCACCACTATTGCGATTTACACGATCCAAAACATTTCCTGATTTGATAGCAGAATAAACACTTGTATACGAGTCCAAGGATAGACCGCCTTGGCCTGGATGGCATCCAACACAATTGGATGATAAAATGGGAGCAACATTTTCATTATAATAAGTCTCAACTGCGGAACAATCCACAGTTTTGATTTCGTGGTCTTCTTCTACATTTTTTTCACATCCGGAAAAACAGATACACAGTAACAATGTTATGGTGATAGTATTCTTCAATTTAAATTCTCTCTTTATAATAACGGGATTTCTAATGAATCTTAGCCAAAATTTAATATGACATGGTCACACGTAGAGAAATGAATTGGAAAATTATTCGTTCCCTTATCCCAATCATCGCCCTGGGTGCATTATATTACTACACCCAATCAATGAAAATTGATTATGAAAAGGAGAAACCTGTTTTAGTGACCACTGCGAAAGATTTAATTTGGCGGTTCCAGGTTGATGCTTCAAAAGATATACTATTTAAAATTGTTCAGGTTGAAGGTGAAGTTACAGGGATGGATTCCCTTTTATTGATCCTGAACCATAAGTTGATTTGTGCACCAGAACCAAATACTGAAATAAAAAGGGTTATAGGAGATTCAATTACAGTTAAAGGTCGTTGCATTGGATATGATGATCTATTGGATGAGGTTCGAATGGATCATGTATTCTGGGTACAGAATTAGTATAATCCCCCAAAAAAAATTGCTTTCATTATCTTAATTTATAGTCTCTTATTTTAAATAAATAATTTTTCTAGAATCAATAAAACTATTTTGGTTTATTTTGATAAAGTAAACTCCTGAGCTCATGTTAAAGGGTGTTAAATCAAAATTGATTTGATGAGAACCAATTGTGGAAAATTCATGAATTGATGTTGAAATTGTCTGCCCCAAAAGAGAAATAAAAGCGATTTCAACAGATTGATTCGGTTTACCAACACTCATCTCAATAGTAATGGATGAATTGAATGGATTTGGAAAAACGCTATGAATAGAAATTTCCGTTGGGGTTATATCACTAACTATAGATAAAATACTATTCTCAGACCCTGGCGTCGGCGTCATATAATCCCAGAGTGATAGTTCTTCCGCAACTCTACCATACGAGATATCTGCATCTTGTTCAGGAAATGTTATAGAATCAAGAATTGTAATGCCATCGGGTGACACTATTGCCAAAAACTCACCTCCTGAAGAAAGTTTAAAATTGGTATGTAAATCGCCCTGTTCATCATCATTATCACACCAAATGACGAGAAAACTATCTGGTTCAATTGAAATATTTGTAAATGGGAAAGGCCACTTGGTTAATTGATTTTGATTATCAGTTAAATAATAGCCATCTAATTCAACTGGTGTTTCCCCATGGTTAATGAGTTCAATCCAATCATCAAATTCCTCATAATCATCACCAAGTGTCAGATCATTAATCGCAAGTAATTCATTTATTTGAATATCATTTATATCATTCGGATTTACAATTGTCAGAGATTTATATCCTTCGATTGGATATCGTTCAACTGCACCATTTTTAATTGCCGTTAAATACCAATCAATCTCACCTTCTGTCTCCATAACAACTGTACCGAACCAGCGATCTTGCTCTTCTACCTTTTTTGAATTTTCAATAGGAGTGTAACTTAATTGACTTGTTTCCCAATCATTTGGGCTTATACGATAATGGAAAATGATATTATCTATTCCATTAGGGCCAAAAGCAGATACGCTTATTGAAAAAGTATCATTTAATAACATAGATTGATGAGATGGAATAACTTCATAAATAAATGGATCTTCGCCAGAGTAGTACAGTTGATCATTTAATGATGAAACACGATCAGAAATAAATCTTTTAATGCCTTGTTTAATATGTTGATTTTGGTAGTTATATCCATAACTTGAATTAAAGTCCGACATATTAAACCCATAATCCAACGTTCGCCATTCATCGTCCTGTGCTGCTGCCATGGAAGCATAGTGCCAAGAATCCAATTGATTGTCCCATTCGGAATTGTTAAAACTTGTGTTAATATAAAATTCTAAAAAATGAGTAAATAAATTTTTGTAACGAACATGGCTGAAGAGATAATCAGTAAGTGGGCGACCATCTCCATCTATCACAGCATAATCGTATGGATTAATGGATGACCAATCAATATCAAACCAATCGACGCTGAATGAATTATCATAATCATAAGGAATCCAATGAATGAGATCATCACTAGGATTGTGATATAAATAAAAGTTATTTCGAAGAAACCTATAATCATCCCAACTTCCCGTTAAAATATTAACTGCAAAATATTGGAGTGTTTCTTTAATATTCAAAACCATTTCTAAGGAATCTGGTGCTTGGTCTATGATCCTGATTAAACGAGCTAATTTAGAATAATCATATTCTTCTTTATTCGTTTTTAATTCATAGGGTCGTGTATCATCATAATATGGATAATAATCTTCTGGGTTATCCCCACGATAAGTCAAATCAGCCGGCCAAATACATTTCCAGAGATTTCCAGAATCATCCTCATAATTTCGTTTTAAAAAAGTATCATCAATTTGTTCAATCGAAATATATAATCCATAATATTCACCATTGATGAATACCTTAGTATGTGATGCTCTTGTTGATGTGACACCTATTTCCTGATAAAAATCCCAACAGAGTTTTGACCGGACAATGGAAGGATCATTATGCTCACCATTGAGATTTATTTTTTCAACATCATAAAAGTCCCTTCCGGAAATAAAATGGTTAAAATCTAATTTAAAGGATTTTTTTTGCGCATTCCTTGATGTGTTCCCACGTAGCCTAAAACCAACTGAATCAATAATCTCATCAATATATCCATTTTGAAAATGGATTGTTGCTGGGTGAAAAGAATCACTGTTAATATTTTCGTAAATCCAGATTAAATCTTCAGGATCCACCGTGATTTCTATAATGGCCATTTCTGAATCATCATAAACTTTCCACGATTCATCGCCGAAAAGAAAACTTAAAAAAATAAGTGAAAAAATAAATCTATTTTTCCGAAAAATAGAAATCATAACTCAATGGATTTATTGTCAGTTTTATCAGTTTATCATTCATTTCATAATGCCCTGGACCAATTAATTTAGTTAAAAGAGTATTCTCAAAAGGGAATTCAATTTCGATGGTTTTAGAATCTTGACTATTGTTGAAAGCTACAAGAATCATTTCATTAAAATATTTTTTCAGGAGGACTAAAATAGGACCCTCATTATACAGAATCATTTGGTCCCCCAAAGCCAAGCTGGAATATTCAGTCCTTAAACCATTTAATAAAGAAAATGTTTTTTTCAATTCCATTTCATTATCTGAAATATTGAATCGCATCATTCGTCGATTTCCCGGGTCTCCTTCTCCCATCAATGCAATTTCTTCTCCATAATAAATAATAGGAATACCCGGTTGCGATATATTAAATGCATGAAAATTTGCCATTTTAGAGTAGGTGGATAGTTGGCGTATCTTTCCAACCGGATCATCAAATGATCTTGCGGTCCCATTATCACTGAATTGAATTTGGCCATCCGCATAACCTGAAAATCGAAGCTGATCGTGGCTACTGGTTATATTACCCATCAAATGAATTGGACCAAATGTACTTCTGTTCTCTGCTATAACATCCCCTAGATCAGAGAAATTTGGCTGATCAGAGCTAAAAACTCCTCGTGAATTAAAGTAAATACTGAAATTGAATTGCGCATCCAATTCTGCGGGATTAACATAGGAAACAATCAATTCGTCCGATCCAAAAGTTTCTCCAATTTGATAAATATTTTTTTCAGGAAATCTTATTTTTGCTGATCTTGTAAGAGATTTCCAAAATGAATGGGGAACATGTTTCACAGCATCCTGCCGAAATCCATCAAGATCATATTCTCCCATCCACCACATTGCATCTTCTACCACTTGATTTATTGCAGCAGGTGCGGATGGAAAATCAAATGAAGGAATGAATTCATCAAACCAAGTTGTAAGGCGAGTGTCCCCATCCCATTGGCGAATATTTAGTCGTCCATCCGGGAGATTAACAGTCCCAAACCAATTCTTATGATCTCTTAAATATGGATGGTCTTGGTGGACGTGGTTTGAAACAAAATCCAAAATAACTTTCGTCCCTGTTTGATGAGCCGCTTTTACAATGCTCTGAAATTCTTCACTTTTTCCAAATCTTGGGTCAATTTTCCTTGGTTCAATCGGCCAATAACCGTGATACCCAGAAAAAGTCCTATTTGGTGGAACCCATTCCACCCAACTGCTGTCCGGTTGTTTTTGGATGGGAGATATCCATAATGTATTCACCCCCAAGTCTTTAAAATATCCTTCATCCAGTTTTTGTTGAATCCCAGCAAAGTCACCACCCATAAAATTGGCCAATTCATGAAGTTTTGGATCATGGATTGGTTTATTATTTGATACATCTCCATCCCTAAACCGATCCACCATTATGTTATAAATAATGGCGAAATGCCAATCATCAGAATTAGATGACAATGGCTCTCCATTTCGAATTATTGTTTGATTCTCAGGAATCATACGTCCTTTGGAATCTCGTCCAAATATTCTCAAGAGCCCTTCCTTAACTCCAGAAATATTAACCTTTACCCCTCCACCAGATAATAGATCAACTATATCGGCATGAAGTTCTTTATTGTCCAACAAAACAATCCAATCCTGGGGTGATGCCCCTTCGTTCGATGGTAAATATTCAAAATGCAGCCAATTCCCTTTATGATGATTTTTTACTAGCATACCCGGTTGTGAAATATTTTCATCTCTTAAATCTAAAATAGAGTTCCAACCACCAATATTATTTGAAATAAAAACAGGATTTTCCGGATCAATTTCTTCGATACCATCTACCACAAATTTATATTCGTGCTTTTTGGGGGACATAAAAACCGTCCGGCTAAATTGATCTCCACGTTTTAGTAATGGCAACGCAGATCGTGACCAATCATTAAATCCACCCATAACAACCACTGTGTTTGCTTTTTCAGATTCAAATGAAAAGGTATGTCGAGCCATAAACTCATATTCAATTAAAATATGAATAGGTTGCCCATCTGCAATTAAGGAAATATTTTCGAACCCGGATGTAACTGAAGAAGCATCTATTATTAACTCGTTACCCAACAATGAAATATGTTGTAAAGACTCATTGAACAAGAGATTGACATTTTCATTCCTAAAATAATTGGAAAGATCAAATGCCTTGTCCTCTCCCATTTTCACTTTCAAAACCGGTATTGGATAAAGAGGATCCATTGCAGTGTGAAATTCACATGAAACAAATATTAAAAGATAAAGTGAGAGAATGTTTTTAACCCGAATCATTAGTTGTAATTTAGTAACTCTATTTAGAGTTGATAAATAATAATCATCCCAATGATATGAATAATTTGATAAAAACCTTCTACACAATTTCGTTAATGATTATGATAAATTCCTGCATGCTACCTGTAACAAAACTTGGCCTGAGCTATGGTGCTTTCCTGAGACCAGGAGGCATTGAATTCAAGATCTATGCACCATCTTCTGATATAGTAAAACTTGTAATCTTTGAAAAGGTAGATGACGAATCTGGCTTTGAATATCCAATGGAAAAATTAAAAAATGGTGATTGGACATACTTTTTAAAGAATGCACCATTGGGCACTATGTATGGTTACCGGCTCGCAGGACCATGGAATGATGAAAATGTAATTGTGGCAGATCCTTATTCTAAAGCAACTGTCACACAAAATAATTGGCGACATGTAGCAAAATCATTGGTTATTGACGCTGCGTTTGATTGGGAAGGTGATACATGGACAAATATCCATCCTCGAGATCTCATAATATATGAAGCTCATGTTCGAGACATGACTGTTCACAAGTCATCCAATGCTACCGCAAAAGGTTCCTATCTCGGATTTATTGAAAAAGATCAAAATGGTGGTATCGAACATTTAAAATCTTTGGGTGTAAATGCAGTTCAATTCCTGCCTCTTTGGGATTTTGCTAATTTTGAAATTCCATATAGACAGGATGCTGATGGGATGTATAATGATTGGAATCCATACGAGAGAAATCACTGGGGTTATATGCCCACATTTTTCATGGCACCAGAAAGTTATTATGCAACCGATGGTACTAATGAACCATTAGCTTGGAATGGGACTGATGGCCGTGCTATTTCGGAGATGAAAAGTATGGTAAAATCCCTACATCAAGAAGGAATGGCAGTTATTTTGGATGTAGTGGTCAACCATATTTCCAATTATGATTGGCACCCGTTGAAATACATAGATAAAACCGTCTATTTTAAATTGGATGAACAAGGTGATTTTCTCAGTCAATGTTGCGGAAATTTATTGGCATCCGATCATCAACCTGTCCGCGATTATATCATTGAAAGCCTGAAATACTGGATGACGGACTACCATATTGATGGTTTCCGCTTTGATCAGGCTCACCTTCTTTCAGCTGAAACAGCAAAATTTATTATAGATGAATTAAAAAAGATCAATCCAAATGTGATCATTTATGGTGAAGCCTGGGATGAAAAAGAAAAGGAATTTTCTGAAATGGGATGGGGTTCCTTTAATGCAAGATTTAGAGATGTCCTTCGTGGCGACCTCCATAATTATGATGAAAAAGGATTTCTATTCGGGAATTTTCGAGATAACGAAACTTTAGAAAACCTTCAAGCCCTTATTCTAGGCACACCCAATATTTATCAATCACCGGCCCATGCGGTCAATTTTCTGGAAGTCCACGATGATTATTGCTTCAACGACTATTTGCGCCTGTCTAGCAGCAGGAATTCAAGAGATGATATCATTGATGATCCCATGAAGCATATTGAACTGGACGATGATCTTTTAAGGAAAAACAAACTGGGCGCGTTGATTCTCCTTACCAGTCAGGGAATCCCTATTATTCATCAAGGTCAGGACTGGGCTCATAGTCAAATCATCGCAGAAACAGATGCGCATGATCCAAATGTGGGGAAAATGGATCGGAACCCATACAATAAAGATAACGAAACCAATTGGGTCAACTGGCTTGAAAAAGAGAAAAATAAGGAATTAGCTGATTATTATAGCGGATTAATTGACCTTCGCAGAACACATACTGAATTCCGCCACACTACTAAAAAGGATTTCAAATTCCAGGGATTAGCAGACCACGCCTTGGGATATGTGATCCGGAACCGAATTGCTGTTTATATAAATGGTGAAAATTCTACTGCTGTTGAAACATACTTGCCTGAAGGGGAATGGCAATTAATCGTTGACAATGAAGAAGTGAATTTGAACGGGATTCGCCAATTTTCCGGTAAAATCTCTATTCCCCCTACTTCCGGAATGGTACTACAAAAAATGAATTAGCTTTACTGTATCAGTAAAGCTGTTCGCCTCTTTCTTGTTGGGCCTCTTTCTTCCTTTTTTCAATTTCGGATAGTGAATATTGACCTCGAGCACGAATTTTTGAACTTGAAAATACTTTTTTCCATTCTTCCCTAATTACTTCCGGCCTGAATCCATCTAACGCATTTCGTGCAAGATTAGCCTTGGCTGAACGATCATCAGGGTGAGTATCCCAGAACCGCACAACCGCTTCCTTAAAATTTTCGATATCCTTATCAAAATCCTGATCCACATGATATTCAAAAACTGAATCCAACACCGTTTCGCATATTTCTGCAGGACCATCAATATCCTGTACAATAGCAGGAACCCGCCGGTCCAGGGTTTCGCACATGGTATAGCCAAAAGGTTCATAGATCCCGGTAATGCAATTGGCGCCAACGCTATTCCAATAAAAGTGAACCGTTTCCTTATTGGAGCTGAAAGGGATAATGACCAGTTGTTTCGGATGTTTACGACCCATTTCTTCCCAAAATGGATTTCCTGTTTCACCGCGATAATCCACACCCATATTAAAAACCCGAATATCACTTCGGTCTGACCGTTCAACCGCTAAAATGGGTAAATCTGGTCGCTTCCTAGGAACGTGGCGACCAATATAACCAATATCATTTAAAGCATAATTGGGCCGCCACTCAATCTCATCCAATTTGGGTGTATAACTATTATAAATAACAATGGGTTCGGCATCATATTTATCGTATCCGAATGATGTGTAATGCCCCAGTTCAGCCCGGCTGATGAGTACCACTGAATCGGAATATTGAAAGGTGATCTCCTGCTCGTAAAAAGTTTTTGTCGCATCTCCCCCTAGATTGGTCAAATGTTCCATTTTGATCAGGGAATGACACACGGAGATCATTCGTTTTTCTGGATATCTGTCCTTGATGGCTTTGGTCGTATCAAAAGCCACCCACAGATTATTTACGGTTATATCTATATCCTGAAACGTTTTTTCTATATCTTGGGGACCATGGATAATTCTTATTCCAGGATAACGATCAGGAAAATCGGCTGGCGGTTCATCCAAATGTGCTAAAAAAACAGGAATAACTTCAATGTCCGCATTATCTTTAAACATATCCAGAAAATTGAGTATCCAAGTGGCAACCCCACCATAAACAATTGGCGGGATTTCGTTGGTTAAAAGGGCTATTTTCATTTTAAAAGCTAGGGAGAATTAAAATAGAATCCAGATGGAATTATTATTTTATTGCACGAAATCGAATTGCTTGCCCACCATTTGAGGCTATGCGCCGTAGCCCCGCAGGGGGCCTATTGCCATTTCAGCCTTTGTTGGCAGTAGCTTTTATTTTAAATATAATATTTTTTGGTTTTTTATACCCATTTCAGTCCGTAAAGACACAATATAAATGCCTGAAGAAATATTTTGTGGGTGCCACGTAATTTGGTGCACACCTGATTCAATTGAACTCTCTAGAAGAGTTTGAATAAACCTACCATTAATATCATAAATGCTGACTTCTGCATTCATATTCGTTTGAGTAATATTTCGCAGCTCTAATTGAAGGGTGATACTTGGATTGAATGGGTTTGGATATGCAGAAAGGGTTTGAAATTTCCCAGGAATAAATGAAGGTGTATCTACGCCCAATTGATATTGGTTTTTGGAATAAACAACGGCTGAATTTGAAGGAATTAAATATTCACCGTAATTGCCGTCCGCGGTATAAAGGTCATTCCCTGGATCGGTTACGTTATACCAATTCCCGGCGGAAAGAAACGGCACGTCATTGACCGTTTGGTTACTGGATGAAAAATTGGCAATCACAACAACCTGGTCATCACTGTTGCCTTCAGATTCATCTTTATACCCATAAACAATAACTCGTTCTGCATCATATCGCCAAAGATCATAAAAAGTACCTTTGGAAAATGCAGGATTGGTTTTTCGAAATCTGGCCAGTCGTGAATAATGGTTCAGATGAGATTGTCCCTCTTCTGAATCCAGTAATGACCAATCGACAGGTCGATAGCTTAATTTTTCTTCATCCCAATTCCCATTGCCATTATTGTCCAACCATCCCGATTGAAACCCAAATTCCTGGCCTTGCCAAATCATTGGAATGCCTTGAGCTGTAAAGAGTAAAGATGCGTAAAATTTATCTATCTCTCTCGCCTGACTTAATGAAACACCATCAAATTCAACCATTTCCTGAATTAAGGATTGTTCATCGTGAGAAACCATATATTTTACAGATTGAGTCAAATCAGCATAGGGTGTTCCCCAATTAGAATATTCATATAATCCAATTATTTGTCGCATAGCAGTCATTGTACCAATACTACTGAAAATGTGGTCAATCAAACGGTCATGAAAACTATCATGCCAACTGGAAGTCAGCTTTGTGTTGTTCACTAACCATGGATCTGATGGCAAGTGTTCAGCAATTTGGTAAACATTAGAATCCAATTCATCAATGGCACTTGTCCATGCCGGAAGTCCATATTGCGGTTGATTTAAATCCCAACCCACAAATCGCGTAGCATCAAATCGGAACCCATCAATCCTATATTCTTCCAACCAAATCCGATGAACTTCATTAATATATTCAATTGTTTTTTCATTGAAATGATCAAAATCCAACATTCCCCACGTGCCTTCATTTTCATTGGGATTTAAATCATTAGAATTTTTAAAATATGGATTTAAATCATTATTCGGCTGAATTTGCCAGAGAGGAGTAGATGATGTTGCATGATTCCATACCAAATCTAATATAACAGCCATATTACGGGAATGTGCCTCATCCACCAATTGTTTAAAATTTTCAGGTGTGCCGTATGTCCCTTCTACCGATGACATAATTTCCGGATTGTAGCCCCAAGAACGTCCACCGGGGAATTCAGTAATTGGCATGAGTTCAATGGCATTTATCCCCAGTTCTCTCAAGTGATCTAATCGTATTATAACATCATGGAAGGTTCCTTGGCCACTTCCTTGAGCAGCAAAATCATCCACGTGTAACTCATAAATAATCAAAGTGTCTAAACTGGAGCGGATATAATCATTTGATTGCCAGTTATAATCATCTGCTGTGGAAACTCCACCAGCACCAATTTCTACCCGTGTTTTGCCATTACTCAACCTTCTTGTGAATGGATCGGGTAACCTGCTACCATTTATTAATAAATATTCATAATCATATTGCCCAAAGGATAGATCTAATTCTGTCCACCAGATATCCGACTGTTCAGAGTCACGTTTCATAACAATTGCATTTGATACTTCCCCGGTTTCACCCGGTGCAGTGACTATCACTTGCATTACAGGTTGAGCAGGTGCATAAACTGCAAGTATCATTTCATTATTAATCCAATTTGGGCCCAATTTCACATTTTCAGGCAATGGCTCCACTTCAACCGAAATTGTAGGAAAATCTAAAAGGACATATTCGATTTCGTTAATTATTGCTGTGATATTGTAGGCTTCAAAGATACTTTTGGGAGGAGTAAATCCAACATAAAATATATTATCTGCTGACAAATATTCCATTCCATCTGATGAATCTGAACCTGCGATATATTCTAAACCATTAATACTATCATTTGTAAAAATGCCCACACTCATTGCATCAACCATACCATCATCATTCATATGTCTAACAGGTTGAAAAAATAAGGGATCAGTACAATTTAAAATAGAATTGTCATATCCATCCGTTGTTATATTGGGATTTAGCGGATCACTAATCCACTGCCAATCAGTTCCAGATTCATTATAATGATAGTGAATTTTATATAAATGCTGAGAACCAATATTTAAAGAATAAGTTCGTTTATAGGCATCAATAGCTTCATCATAATTCATTAAACTAGGAGCATTGGGACTTATCACTCCATTGGAATTTGGTCCCCAATCTTCATTGTCAGCAGGTGGCATCGTGCCTGGAACAAAAATACGAATAAACTCTTCCCCTGGATGAGTGACATATCTAAATGTTACATCCAAAGATTGTGATAATAATTGTCCGATTAATAGCCCAAATAAAAGGATTTTTTTCATAAACGTACTTCTTTAGATAAGTGCCGGTACCAAAACCAATACAATCCAGCAGAAAGAACAACGAGTAATCCAAAAAGATTAAACACATTTGACCATTGTTTCATAACGATCATCATACCTGTTAAGAACAAAACGACCTGCCACGGGACCGCAAAGAATATTGCAATAATATCACGCCGATTTTCTTCATTTATTTGGTTCAATACATCTGTTGGTAATTCAGTACGGACAGATCCCCAAAAACCAAATGGCCGCGTAACTTTATAAAAATTGGAAAGTACAGCCCTCTCCGTGGGAGGCGTTAAATACGTCCCAAGAATACAACCTACCAGCGATGAACCACTGGCAATTAAAAATGAATTATATTCCGCAATTGGACCACCAAATGTTTTTGTTAGAACTGCAGCAATCATTCCCACAGCTGTTCCTATTGCAAACCCATAGCCATTAAAGCGCCACCAGTACCATCGAATAACTTGTGGAATAAACATGCCTGCACCTATTCCCATCGTAATCCAGCCCCAAATTTCATTGATATTGGAAATTGTTAAACTGAACAATAGTGCTAGTAAAACTATAACCAAGGACGCTAATCGACTTTGAAGAATCAAATCTTTTTCACTGGCATTTGGTCTTAAATATGTTTGATATAAGTCTTTTACCCAGTAGGCAGCACCTGCATTTACTGTGGAGTCAAAGGTAGACATAGCAGCCGCCATGAGCCCGGCAATTAAGAATCCCTTCACACCAACAGGAATATAATTTTTAATAACAGTTGGTAATACAAGTTCGGGATCAGCAATAACCGTTCCTGTCTCTATACCATGATAAATACCCAACATGGCAAAGGATGTAATTAAAGGCCATCTAAATGCTAAAAGACATGTCCAGAAAAGAGAAAGCAACCCTGCTTCTCGATCACTTCTGGCAGCAAAATAGCGTTGTAGCATATAGCCACCAGCACCACTTGCACCTTCAAGTGTTACTTTAAATAGATAGAACATAATAGCTATTCCAAAAAGGTTATAAATTGAAAAAGTGGATCCTTCAGGCATATTCATTTCTTGGGGAGGTGTCATCCGGGACCATTCTGCCAATGTTGTTTTAATAGCTGTAAATGAACCATCCATCATTGGGACAGACACTAGAAATTCATCAGGTAAATCCACCGTTGTCATTGCCAAAACTGATATATAAATAATAACACCAAAAATAAATATTCCTTGAAAAACATCAGTCCAAACTACTCCATATAGACCACTAGCTAATGTATATGTCATCGCAAGAATAATCATTAGGATTGAAGCATAGAGTGGTTCTATACCCAAATAATCTCCTATAAATTTTCCGGCACCAATGACAAAATAAGTAACCATAGCTACTGTCATAATAATGGCAGCAATGGCACTAATTATACGTGCAACATCGCCTTCTTTTTTAGTTCCGAATCGAAAATGCATCCATTCCGCCTGGGTCATCACTTGAGACCTGCGGTTCCATTTTCCCATAAAGACCATGAGAAAAGCCATGATCAATGTAACCCCACCTCTTATTTCAATAAAAAATCCTTTTGTTCCAAGAGCGTAAATAAATGCTGTATTTATCATAGTACCAGCAATATCCGTGTTCGAGGCCATACCAGATGCACCCAATGCCCACCAAGGTAATTTTCGATTTCCTAGAAAATATGAATCAATACCAGCAGACGCTTTTTTTTGCATAACAAGACCAACCACAACAATCGCTGATAAATAGACGACAATAATTATAATATCAATTGTAGCCATATGTTATTTCCCCTGATAATATTTTTGATTGTATTCTTCGATCATTCGGTGTGCTGTAAAATCAACCCCTGTTTTAATCGCTTCTTTCATGATTGATGCCCATTTAACTCTTTCATTATAATACGTAGGAATCACTTGATTCTCTAGCACAGAATATAGATGATTTGCATCTTTCTCATCATCAGGATCTTCAGGGTCCCCTATCGACCAACCATTCACACCATCTCTACAACCTTCTGCCCACCAACCATCCAAAACGGACAGGTTTGGAACACCATTCAGGGTTGCTTTCATGCCACTGGTACCCGATGCTTCATTAGGCCGAAGAGGTGTATTTAACCAAATGTCCACGCCGGAAGTGATCATGCGCCCCAACCACATATTATAATTTTCAAGAAAAATGATTTTTACTTTTCCGATCATAGATTTTGAATTCTCCACAATTTGTCGAATCAATTCTTTGCCATCTTGATCATTGGGATGCGCTTTTCCGGAAAAAACGATTTGTAATTTCCCTTCTCCGAGAGATTGTAACCGTTCCAGGTCATGAAATATTAATTGGGCACGTTTATATGTGGCGGATCTACGAGCAAACCCAATGGTCAGCGTATTTCCATCCAATGCTTTTGAAGCTTGTGAATTGGCATATCCCAATAAATATTTTTTTCTAATTTGGTGAGCTTCTAATAAAATATCATCGGGAATTTTATCTATCTCCAATAAAGCTTCAGGGTTTATTCTCCAATTTGGTAAATATTGATCAAACAATCTTTTGAAAGGACTCCCCATCCAATACGAATGATGAACACCATTTGTAATGTATCCAATATTTTTCCAAGGAAATTGATCCTGAGCTACTTGACCATGTAACTGCGAGACTCCATTCGCCGATCGACTAAAGTATAATCCAAGTTCAGTCATATGAAGACGGCCATTTTGAACAAGTGATGGCAATTCCAAATTTTCAGGCAACAATCCACGTAATAATTTTTTAGCGCGTGATTCCGCAAAGTGATCATGCCCAGCAGGAACTGGTGTGTGTGTTGTAAAGTGACATAGAGATTTTACTTTTTCAACATTACCATCAAATTTCCCCATAAGATCCAAGACTAAAAATGAACAATGCCCTTCATTCATATGGTACGTTTTAATCTCATTTTGTCCTAATTCTTCCAGAAGTTTAGCTCCACCAAAGCCAAGAATTGCTTCCTGAAGAATTCTGTGATCTTTATCTCCAGAATACAAACGTAAAGTGATATTTCTATCATCATCAGAATTCCCTTCTACATCTGTATCCAAAAAATAAAGTGGAATTGTGTGATCGCCATGCCCCACATAATCAAATTGATAAGCTTGAACCCATACATTCCTTTCCCGAAGGCAGAGTGTGAATTTTACATCCAATTTTTTTAACAATGGATGTGGATCAAATCGAGGGTAGGTTTCAGTCTGAATACCGTCTTCATCTATGCGTTGTTTAAAATATCCTTCTCTGTAGAGAAGTGTAATTGCACACATATTTAACCCAATATCACCCGATGCTTTAATATGATCTCCTGCTAAAACACCTAATCCGCCACTATAAGTTGGCAAACTAGATGATATCCCAATTTCAGCTGAAAAATAAGCTATGTCATATTTCTTATTCATGTTCTATTAGAGTTATCCGTTAATTGTCGTAATTGTTGCTTTATTTCTTGAGTTAACATGTCAGGAGACATACGCCATTCCCAATTCCCACCAACTGTTCCAGGTGTATTCATTCGTGCTGATGAATCTAATCCCAATACATCTTGCATAGGAATTATAGATGTATTTGCATTTGCATTAAGTGTGAATTCTACCATTTTCCAATTCACATCATGTCCATCTAAGTTTAAAACGTTTTTTGCATGCTGTCGTTCGTTTAAAAATTCCTGTTCAGATTGGGTTGATCCATTTTCAAATTCAGCATTATACCAACCAATGGATGTATCATTATCGTGTGTACCTGTATAAACAACTGTATTTTTACTCATTGAATCAAACGGATGTCCATTCCCAAATGACATTTGAAGAATCTTTATCCCAGGTATACCGAATTTCCCCCTTAATACAGCAGCATCTTTGGACGCTTCACCTAAATCTTCTGCTAAAATTGGTTTTCTCCCAATTTGGTTCGTGATAGCATTAAATAGAGTTTCTCCCGGCCCCTTTACCCAATAACCCCGAGCACCATTATCATCATCTGCAGGGACTTCCCAAAATTTTGCAAATCCATTAAAATGGTCAATTCGAACAATATCAACTCTTTGGAATAAATGGGCGATTCTGGAGGTCCACCATTCATAATTATTTTTCCTATGCTCTGCCCAATCATAAATTGGATGACCCCATTTTTGACCTGTTTCTACAAAATAATCTGGCGGGGTTCCTGATTGGACTATCATATCGCCCTTATTAGACAATTTAAATAATGATTGATTGGCCCACACATCTGCACTATTTAATGAAATATAAATGGGTATATCACCAATTATTTGAATCCCTTTTGAATTGGCATAGGATTTTAGCTCTGACCATTGGCAATCAAATAAATATTGAAGAATCTTTATATCATCTAATTCTTGAGGTTGGTTCTCTTGGATTTGCTTGAGTATATCTTTAGAAAAGATTTTATAATTTGAATTCCAATTAATCCAATTTTCACTATTATGGATTTTTTCTAAAACACTAAATACAGAATAACTTTGCAACCAATATTCACTTTGATTACAATAATCTAAAAACTGTTTAAATTGTAATTCTGATCTATTAATCCGAAAGGAATTAGCAGCTTTCGCCATTAAATCCAAACGCCATTTTTTAATTAAATCAAATTCAACTAGATCAGAATTAAAGTCTGGTGCCATTCCCAAATCATCTTCACTGAGCCATCCATCTCGAACTAATAATTCCAAACTAATAAGTAGTGGATTATTTGCAAAAGCAGATTTAGCACTATATGGACAATTATACTCATCGGGTGGATTTGAAGGTAAAATTTGCCAAAGACTCTGCCCCATTTCAGATAAATCATCGATAAACTGAAATGCTGATGGACCAATTTCACCAATCCCATATTTTCCAGGAAGAGATGTAATATGTAATAAAATACCGCTTTTTCTATCCATTGTTAGTAAGGATGGTTTGCTCTTAATATTATTTATAACAAAAAATTAGTAACTCATCTGTGAGTAACTAATAAAATTGCTAAAAAGAATCATAGGAGTCAAGGTCGAATCAAGAGTGATTTGTTAGGATTTGATCAAACGATCAAGATCGAGGTCCGGACGTTTCATAATCCGTTTTACAATAGGGTTCGGATCAAAGCCAAGTCTTTGCCCTGCAAGTGTAATATCCAAAATAATATGATTAGCAGCAATTTCAATAATAGCTTCATTTTTAGTGTAGATAGAGCGACTTTCATCGGTTTCCCTTGCACTTCCCATAATGGTAGAAGAATGATCCACAACCAGAATTATCTTAGGGGTCCATATCTTTCTCAATTTTTCTTCGTCTAATTCATATGATATAGTTTTTCCAATCTGTTTCTCCAAACTGCAAAATGAAAAAAGTGTGATTTCTATACCTCGTTCTTTTGCTGTGTTTAAATCTTTCTGAATTGCTTTAATTTCACGAGGCCAGCCACTCATAAATATTTTAACTTCTGCATTTTTAATGATTTCTCGCATCTTCAAAATAAGATTTCGATATCCATGTAAATGCCAAAAATCAAATGCATCATCATCCAGATCAATTTTTCCAATGGTCTCCTTTAACTGATCTAATCGATCCTGATGAGAATGGTCAAAATGTTCTAATAATGATGAAGGTGCTAAGGGTATGAATTTTTTCGGTGATTCGCCAACAGAATTCACAATTCCAATTGCTTCCAAGCGATTCAATATCGAATAAATCGCAGATCTAGGAATACCTGATTGAGAACTAATTTCGTATCCGGTTGCCGGGTTATATTTCAACAATGCCAGGTAGGCTTTTGCTGCATTTGCTGATAATCCAAAATGCTGTAATAATTCTATTAATTTTGACATAATGCTGAAAAGTTCATTCTTTAATTTAAGTGTAACTCTGCCATGAGTTACCAATTTATTTAAAATGAATTTCTTCAATATTGTGAAAACCGATTTTTGTATTGATTAATAATTCACATTATTCTTGTTTTTGAAAATGGAATATTGGCATTACATTCCACTCCGCAATTTCGTCACTACTAAATGAGTTACTACCAAAATTTAAAAACAAAACTGCTATGCAGTGTATTTATTTTATTCTCTTCCATATTAGTCGGTGGAACGACCGGGAAAATAACAGGTAAAGTCACTGACCTTCAAACGAACGAACCCATGATCGGTTGTAATATTATTGTTGAAGGAATGTCAATCGGTGCGGCTACAACTTTGGATGGAACTTATTTCATTCTTAATGTACCACCCGGTAGATATACATTAAGAGCTTCTATGATCGGATACGGGTCCGTTCAGATGAATGATTTACAAGTTATTGTAGACCTTACTGCAAAAGCTGATTTCTTCTTGAACTCAAAAGTGATTGAAGGAGAACAAGTTGTTGTCACCGCCCAAAAACCAACTGTACGATTAGATCAAACATCCATGTCTGCTGTTATTGGGGCAGAAGATATTGAAAATCTACCAGTCTCAGATATTGGAGATATCATTGAATTGCAGGCCGGTATCGTTCGTGATCCTGGCGGAGGTTTCCATGTCCGCGGTGGACGCAGCAGCGAAGTGTCTTTTTGGGTTGATGGTGTATCTACAACCGATTCCTACGATGGCAGTTCAGGATTGGAAGTAGAAAATTCGGGAATCCAGGAAATACAAGTAATCTCTGGTACATTCAATGCCGAATACGGACAAGCCATGTCTGGAATTATCAATGTTGTTACCAAAGATGGCGGGCAAGAATATAGCGGTAATCTTGATATCTACGTTGGTGGCTACCATACCTATCACTCGGACCTTTTTTCATTGGCATCCCCATTTTCCAACTGGCAGTCTTTTTCCGATAATAATAACAATGGCAATTGGGACTACGGTGAAATTCTATATGATTTAAATGAAAATGGAATGTGGGATGATGGTGAAGTATTTTGGGATAAAAATGGAAATCAGCAGTGGGATGGTGACATTGAAACAGAATCACTGAATAGTGATGTCGGCTACGATGGTTACATGGGCGATTACTATGATTATAACGGTGATGGCAAGACCACTCAGCCAAGCCCCGGTGAGGGCAATGGCAGGAAAGATTGGGGAGAGCATGAATTTGTAATGGATCAGGACGGATATACTAAATATCTAAATATCGTAGAAAATTTGTTCCAGCAAACCAATTTTTCGGGAAGTTTAAGCGGACCCTTACCTGGCCTGGGTGATAAACTCACATTTTATTCGACGCTCCGCTTTTACAATTCAGCCGGTAGGTATTATGGAAAAAGGCTCTTTGAACCTACTGGATTATTCGGCGATGAAAAGATACTGCCACTATCACCTTTTTCAAAATTCTCAGGACAATTTAAACTGACTTATAAAATCACAAGTGCAATGAAGATGAATTTTACAAGTTTCCGTACGGAGAAAGCTTATCGGAATTATGATAGTTACTATAAATACAATCCTGATGGATTGCAATGGAACTATGAAACAGATGAATCTCATATGCTGACACTGACCCACAGCCTTAGCCAGAGAACTTTTTACGAATTAAAATTCTTAGACTTTAACAGTGGCTACAACCAAAAACTATATAAAAGCATAAACGACGTCCCTTACCCTGTGTCTATTATATCTGAGTCAGAACTTGATAATCTAAACCTTGAAGAACGAGTTCCACTACATACAGGTTATGAAGTTATAGATTCTACTTTACGGTTTCAGGTTACTGAACTTAATAACAATACATACCGTGTTATTGATAGACTAGACCAGACAGGGTATATGGCCAGTGATGCATTTCAAACTCCAGCATGGTCTTTTGGCGTAGGTGGTACTCAGAATGGCAGGTTCAGCCGAAATACTTCTTTCCAGCAGATAAAACTTGATATTACCAGCCAGGTAAATCCAGTTCACTTCATCAAGGCAGGTTTGCTATATAAAAGATATGACATGTGGGCAGATGAAAAATCGCTGAATTACAAAACTGTCGGTGAGTGGTCCTTTACACAAAATGGCGATTCCCTAGGTTATAACCCATTGGCAGGTGCTCGCTTGAGCCCCTTTACACCAACCATTAACCCTACCTATACATCAGATCATAATTATTTCAGGGTAAAGCCCCAAGAGGTTGCCTTATACGTGCAGGATAAAATTGAACTCGATGAATTAATTATCAATGCCGGCATCCGCTTTGATTTCTTTGATCCGAAGTGGAAAATTTTAGCCAATGACCGCTTCCCTGGCAATCGTAAATATTACTTGGTAAAAACACCTAATGATACGGCAGTATTCTGGGAATATGATTATTCTGAACGGCACACCGATTTGATTATATTGGACTCTCTCAATGAACAGGGAGCGGTTGCCATGGAAAATCTTTTTGCTGCCGGTATTGATTTTGATTCTACCCAGAACACATATTCTGAAGCATTTCGGGAAGCGTTCGATAATTCCCGAAACACTTATCGATGGGAATATGGATACTCTGATGTAAAACCATCTTATCAAATTAGCCCTCGAATTGGCATCGCCTATCCCATTACAGACCGTGGAGTGATCCATGTTTCTTATGGTCACTTTTTCCAGATACCTAATTTTAGCTTTTTATACGCCAACCCAGAATTTGAAATACTGAATAGCAATAATGGCGGTATTTTAGGCAATGCTGCATTAGCACCGGAAAAAACAGTGATGTACGAGATTGGATTCAAACAAGAAGTCGCCTACCGAACAGCTCTAGATTTGACTATTTTCTACAAAGATACGAGAGATTGGGTTGGTTTATCCGCACCAATAAGCAAGTACCCTGTTGGGAACTATCGGAAATATGAGAATAAAGATTACGCCAATACACGCGGGTTTACTCTGGTTGTCGATCGCCAATTTTTCAATGGATTTGGCGGAGGATTGGACTATACATGGATGATCGCAGAAGGCACGTATTCAAACCCTCAGGATGCTTATTTTGATGCTCAGGACAACCAGGCACCACGATTAAGTATGATACCTTTAAATTGGGATCAAACCCATACTCTCAACTTCAGGGCAACCCTGGGCGGTGAGGATTGGGTAATCAGTACGATCAGCAAATTTTGGACAGGAAAGCCTTACACACCTGAGTTTAAAACCGGTGTCGTTTCTGGTGCAGGAGCGTTTGCCGGTTTTGCCGATAACAGTGAGCGGAAACCAAACTTTATTGATATGGATCTGAGAGCTTCTTATAAAGTTAAAATTTTTAACCTAAATATGAATCTCTTTTGTAACATATATAATCTATTTGACTTCAGGAACGAATTGACCGTCTGGAATGACACCGGGAGAGCAACCTATACTCTTTTTGCCCGTGATGTTCCAAATACAGATCCCAGCAGAATTGGGCATCTTAATGAACATCTGCTCTCTCCTGATTGGTATGGGGAACCACGGCGTATAAATATGGGCTTTAAACTTACTTTTTAATGAGAATAAAAAATAAAATCATATTTTTCATGTTTATCGGGCTTGCCAGTCTTATGGAAAGTGCTCCTTCTAAGGGCAGCCCCTTAGCCCGTGCTAAAAATGATCATTCTGGAAACAAAATCCGTTCCACATTTTATAACTACGGATTGATAGGGCGCTGGATGAGTGAGCCTGAAGATATTGGAGGTGAATGGCCTATTAATTCTGGTCATGAATATATCGGTGATGTGGGTCATATGGTAGGCTCTGAATTTCAGGACCAGGAGAATAATACAAAAAAAAGTGTTGTCACTATTGATAGCCCTAGGGGCAGCGAATACAATTTAGATACACACTGGGGCTGGGAGCCGCTACCGGGCTACACAAATCCGGACACTGCGCTGATTGCCATGAGCCATATGGGGCCTCCTAGTGGAGAGTCTGCTGGTGCAAACACCTGGCCACCGCAATGGCCAGATAAACTGGATGACCCTCTCGATCCAGGCTGGGCAGGTTCATGGAATGGGTACTTCGGCAAGAATCAAAAAAATGCAGAACAGGAAAGCTATTTTGTCATGGATGATGCCCAAGATGCTGAATTCTTTTACTATCCTGATTCAAATGATTTGGAACGCCGCGGATTGGGTCTAAGATGCACCATACGTGGATTGCAATGGAATCACATATTAGCTGAAGATGTACTATTCTGGTTGTATGATATAAAAAATATAAGTGATTATGATCTAGAGAAAATGGTCTTTGGCTATATAATAGGAACCATAACAGGTGGTGATGGGGACAGCCAGGATGATTGGGCGGATTTTGATAAATCAGATGACATTGCATTCTCTTTTGATAATGGTACGGATCTTGAGACAGGTCTGGGTGGTATCGGTGCCAACGGCTGGTCACCGGTTGGCTTAGCAGGGTATGCCTTTTTAGAAAGTCCCGGTAATCCATTTGATGGTATTGATAATGATGGGGATGGCATTGATGGCCCTGGGCTGCAACTTTCTGAAGAAGTATTTGCCAGCAGAAGCTATAGCTCTGGGGATACGGTTGTTGTTATCAATTATCAAACTTATGAACGCAGCCTTATACCCATGCCATCCAATGGATTGATTATCGAAAAATCAAATAATAGTTTAGTCTTCATGCCCAATGAAATCTTGGATGAAATACCCCGGAACCTTTTTGATGATAACTTGAATGGATTAATCGATGAAAACAATGGTGCTTCAATTGAAATCGCACCCGGAATTTTTGAGGATATTTATTTATATTTTGATCCCATTTCAGGAGAAGGACTGAAATATATTGATTATAAAAATGGAATTGGCATTGGGAATTTGCTTATTGATGAGAGTAGAGAAGATGGAATCGATAATGATGGTGACTGGAACCAAAGTACAGATGATGTGGGCATTGATGGTATGCCAGGAAGCGGGGACCTTGGTGAAGGAGATGGGTTGCCTACGTCTGGAATGGGTACTGACCTTCCAGGGGAACCGAATATTGATAAAACAGATGTGAATGAATCCGATCAGATAGGGTTATCCAGTTTTTATTATTTCAATTTTGGGGTCGGTCCGCAAATGAATGATGATAGCAGGATCTGGGATTCAATGTTACCTGGTTATTTTAATAATTCCATATCTAATACGGATGCTGATTTTCTTTTTAGTTCAGGCTATTTCCCACTACAATCAAACCAAACTGAGAGATTCTCAGTCGCTCTTCTTTTTGGGGATAACCTGCCAGATCTGGTTCGCAACAAGCAAACTGTTCAGACCATTTACAATCAAAACTACAATTTTGCCAAGGCACCAGACTTGCCCAGCGTGTGGGCGTATGCTGGTGACAATTCTGTTACTCTTTACTGGAATGACATAGCAGAAAAATCAGTAGATAGAATCACCGGGGAAGATTTTGAAGGGTATAAGATTTACAAAGCTACAAACACTCAATACACTGATTCAGGTGTGATTACTGATGCATTTGGTACACCAAAATTCAATATTCCAATTAAACAGTTTGACGAAATCAATGAATATGAAGATTTTTTCCCGGGACATGTTGATGGGGTCCAGTTTTACCTTGGGAGCAATAACGGTCTGGTACATACATGGACAGATACCAATGTTATCAATGGGCATCGTTACTTTTATGCGGTCAGTGCCTATGATCATGGATCTATAGAAAAAGAAATACTTCCGGCGGAAACATCAAAATTTGTTACCATGGACCGCGGTGGCCGAGTGATCACCGCTAAAAATGTAATTACAGTTGTACCCGATGCTCCTTCAATTGGCTATGTCCCAGCACCAGAAAAAAGAGATGTTTATCCCATTGTAACACCGGTTGGTACAGGTTCCATGTCAATTCGAAACTTGGACCCTAGCAAAATACCTGATGCAAATGTATATCGTATTTTCTTTCAGGATACAAGAATGAACGGTATCGATGACGACAATGACTGGTCACCTGACTCCCACGATGTGGGCATAGATGGTTGTTCGGACTACTTTGAAAACGGCAGCGGCGGATGCAATGCTTATGTAGATCCAGGTGCAGTTGATGAAAATAACGATAATTGGCAGGACTGTGGTAATGATGGTTTATGTAATGAGAATGAACCCGGCTATGCCCAAGGATCAAACCAAGACCCCAATGGAGATGACTACAGTTATGAGACAAATCCATACGGAACAGAAAGCAACAACAAATTTGATATTGGCGAAGGTACCGAAAACAATAATATCCCCGATCCAGGGGAGCCACGAATCGATGAGCAGGACCTGGACGAAGCTATCCCTGTTACTACTCATTACATGGTAATCAATACAACAGATATAAATGATCCTGACACGGTAGTGCACTGGAATAGTGGTATAGAAGGCGACCTAGGTCAATTCAATGGCATGGTACTGGATATTAAAAACAACTGGTCAGTGAACCAGGATGAAGATAAGTCTGGGCTCTCTCCGGAAATGGATGTGAATTATTCCTTTAATTATACTCCCTTTTCTTTTGGAGGTATTGCCACCCATGGGGTTGCATTCCCCAGAAATTACGGGCTTGTTTTTGCCGATTCGGCAATATACCCATCGAGACCTTTAGATCTAGTTAGAAACAATGGACAGACAATTACCATTGATACCACCTATGTGAATTACCACATTATTGACCTGGACAATCCTGACCATGAAATCGATTATGCTGTAATTGACCACTCTTGGGACTATTACACTCTGGCTGCTGGTTTGCCCGATTCGGTGCCAATTGACTCTATCATAAATAATGAGTTTTACCTGCAGCCGGAACAATTTGATTATTTCTATATTGCAGATACCATTCTTGGAGATTGGACTGATTTTGGATTTACAGCTACACCATTTGGCTCTGAATATGCTCTGAAAGTAAACTTCGCCAGACAAGGCCATTTTTCTTATTCCGACCGTATCATCCTGATCGAAAGTACGGGAGATACAATCATGGTTGTCTGGAATGTTACACCAGGACAAGATAATATCCCCTACCAGCACGCCCCAGGAAATGGTGACACGTTAAAACTAATTACCACTAAACCATTTTCCAGTGCAGATATTTTTGAATTTGTTTCGCAGGGGGCTTCTTTTAATCAGCAGGACTTAAGTAAGATAGCCCAAAAAATAAAGGTTGTACCCAATCCCTATATTGTTGCTACCAGTTGGGAAGGTCAGAATCCGTATGCCGATGGCAGAGGCCCCAGATCGTTACACTTTACCCATCTTCCGCCCCAGTGCCGCATTCGCATTTTTACTCTTTCTGGAGAACTGGTCAATACTTTAGAACATAACACTGTCTTTGACGATGGCTCCTTTGAATGGAATATGCTCACTAAAGAGAATCTGGGCATTGCCTACGGAGTCTATTTTTACCATGTGGAACCAATCACTGAAACCCAAAACAGTTTTCAACCCGTTTTAGGAAAGTTTGCAGTGATCAAATGAAAATAAAGAATACCATTCTCGCCTGCCTTTTTATAAGCAGTATCATTGTAAGCCAAACAGTATCCAAAGTAGGAACAACTGCCGCACAATTTTTAAAAATTGGAATCGGTGCCAGAGCCCTTGCTCTTGGCGGTGCCTACTCCGCCATTGCAGATGATGCATCAGCTTTGTATTGGAATCCCGGTGGATTATCCCGAATCCGAAAGAACCAGATTTTACTTGATCACTATGATTGGATCTTGGATGTAGATTTGGATTTCATCGGCGCAATTATCACTACTCCTTACGGAAATATTGGAGCAGCATTCAGTTACCTTCATATGGGCGAAATGGAAGTCACTACTACCCATAGCCCTGATGGAACCGGTGAAAAATTTGGTGCCGGATCTATAATGGCTCAACTCTCATTCGCCAAGAATCTGACTGATCGATTTTCGATTGGCGGTTCAACAAAAATTATACAGGAAAATATCTTTAATTCCAGGGCAACCGGTATAGCAATAGATTTGGGAACCTTATATTACACTCAACTGCCAGGCTTAACCATGGGAATGAGTATTTCCAATTATGGCACAAAAATGCAGATGTCCGGTCGGGATATGCTCCTGCAGACAGAAGTGGATCCCAGTCTGGAATCGGACCCTACTAATATTAATGCCAACTATGCCACAGATCGTTTTGATCTACCGCTTATCTTTCGCTTCGGACTAGCTTATAAGAAAACATTGCCAAACAACCTGAGCCTTTTAATTGCGGCAGATGCTCTACATCCCAATGACAATACCGAAAGCATCAATTTGGGTACAGAACTTGTTTTTAAAGATTTTGTGTACCTTAGGTCGGGCAGGGAACATCTTTTCCAGCGTGACAACGAGGCCGGCTTTGCCCTTGGATGCGGAGTAAAATTAAACATTGGTAAAACTCACTATACTATTGATTATACCTACGCCCAAATGGGATTATTAGGGGATCAAAAGAAACTGACACTCATGGTGTCTTTTTAAGTACTATTACCATATTATCCCTTGTTAATTGTGGTATCTTTGCTAAATTTAACCATAGTGACTCTAACTAGAGATACTAATTTGAAGTGTATCGTAACCAAAATAATAACTCAGGAGTATAAAAATGACTAAACGTTTTTCTGTCCTCTTTTTCTCAATTCTTACATTCATGTTTACTAGTGTTTTTGCTGTAAATGTCACCCTAAATCTTGATATGGAGAATGTCACTGTATCCGATGACGGTGTCCATGTCGCCGGTAGTTTTCAGGGCTGGGATGCTGGTGCAACAGCATTAACCGATGATGATGGTGACGGAGTATATACTGTCACTATCGATATGTCCTCTGTGGCTGGTGATACAGTTTATTTTAAATATATTAATGGTAATGCCTGGGGTGGTGATGAAGGTGTATCAGATCCTGTCTGTGGTGGAGCTGGCGGATTTGAAAGTGATCGATGGCTGGTAGTACCAAGTGAAGATACAACCCTCGACCCAGTTTGCTTTAGTGAATGTATAGGTTGTGATGAGTCCTACGTACACTTTGTGGTAGATGCCAGTGGCTTTGACATCACCGATGGTGTAAGACTAGCAGGTTCATTTAATGCTTGGGACGCAACAGTTGACTGGATGGAAGATGTAGGTGATGGTGTATATAAACTATCTAAAGCATTTGATGAAGAAAGCATGCACGAATATAAATTTGTTCTTAATGGTGCTACTTGGGAAGATATCCCGGAAGATTTTTGTACAGTAACAGGCAGTGAATTTGGTAATAGAGTTGTTACGGTTTCAGCAGATGATATGATGTTTGAGCCGGTTCCTTGTTTTGCTTCCTGCTATGCTTGTGGCGATGCACCTTTAACAGCGAATGTTACTTTCCAGGCTGATATGAGCATACTTCTATCTCAAGGATGGGATGCTACATTAAATACCATGGAACTACGTGGTGGAATGAATGGCTGGGCAGCTGGCGATGTATTTCAAGAAGATTTCACAGATCCTAATCTGTACACTTTTACAAAGACAATCACAGCTTCACCCGGAGCAGTGCAAGAATGGAAATTCAAGGCTAACCCAGATGAAGATTTTAACAACGGCGGCTGGGAATCAGCAGCAAACCGAATCTTTTATTTCTGGGGTGAAGATATTGTTCTGGAAGCAGAACAACCTGTTATTCTTCCTATCGGAGACCTAGCTAATGACGTTACTGTAGAGATTCATGCCACATGGATGGAAGGAACACTAAACTTTAATAGTGGTGAACCTTTTCCTCAGGCACCAGACACAATGATCATTAATGGATCATTCTTGAACTGCTGGTGTACCTGGGGCAACTGTATGGGTGCCACATGTACAGAGCCTGTTTCTGCTGATGTACCGCGTTTGGTTGATGAGGACGGAGACGGAATATATGTTGGCTCTATGCTTCTGTCGGCAGGACATGGCAACGTTTTTACCTATAAACTAGGTGCCTATTATCCTGGAGTACAAGATGTTCCAGGTGAAAATGGTGCCATGGATAACGAAGCCGGATTTGGTACGGATAAAACATTCTTTATTTCCACAGATGCCAGCGGTACTGTTGTTCTTGAAACTGTTTTTGGTGATAATAATCCTGCAAACCCCTTCCTGACTCGTACCATAACATTAAACGTAGATATGAATGATGAATTAGTATCTGTAGACGGTGTTCATGTTGCTGGCAGTTTTCAAGGCTGGGACCCAGCAGCCACGGAGCTGTTGGATCCGGATCAGGATGGTGTTTATTCTGTTGACATAGAAGCAGATGCTGGGGATACAATCTATTTTAAATATCTCAACGGTAATGCCTGGGGTAGTGATGAAGGTGTATCAGATCCTCTATGCGGAGGCGCTGGTGGATTTGGTTCTGACCGCTGGCTGGTAATTCCAGATATGAATACCAGCCTGGATCCTGTGTGCTTTAGTGAGTGTATTTCCTGTGATAAATCTTACGTCACATTTCACGTTGACATGGCTGAAGCAGAAGATGAAACTTCTGCTGATGGTATTTTCATAGGTGGAGGCTACTTCTGGCCTGACTTTTATTCTATGGAAGATTTAGATGGTACTGAGGACGGTGAGGTGTACGGAATAAAGGTTCTACTTGATGAAGGCGCAACTATTCAATACAAATTCAATAATGGCGGCAACGATGCTGGCTACGAAAATGGTGATAATCTTGGTGCTGGTGGCTGTGGTATTGGAGATTGGAATGACCGTTTCGTTGATGTAGGTGATGACGATATGATGACACCTGCTTTCTGTTTCAGTGCCTGCTGGGAATGTGGGGATGACCCGACTCCAGCAAATGTTACTTTCCAGGCTGATATGAGTGTACTTATATCCCAAGGTTGGGATGGTACAATGAATACTATGGAACTACGTGGTGGAATGAATGGCTGGGCAACTGGCGATGTATTTCAAGAAGATCTGACCGATCCAATGTTATACACCTTCACAAAAGAAATCACAGCCCAGGTTGGAGCAATGCAAGAATGGAAATTCAAGGCTAACCCAGATGAAGATTTTAACAACGGCGGCTGGGAATCAGCAGCAAACCGCATGTTTGAGTTCACGGGTGAAGACATCACTCTGGAAGCAGAGCAACCTGTTATTCTTCCTATCGGAGACCTAGCTAATGACGTTACTGTAGAGATTCATGCCACATGGATGGAAGGAACACTAAACTTTAATAGTGGTGAACCTTTTCCTCAGGCACCAGACACAATGATCATTAATGGATCATTCTTGAACTGCTGGTGTACCTGGGGCAACTGTATGGGTGCCACATGTACAGAGCCTGTTTCTGCTGATGTACCGCGTTTGGTTGATGAGGACGGAGACGGAATATATGTTGGCTCTATGCTTCTGTCGGCAGGACATGGCAACGTTTTTACCTATAAACTAGGTGCCTATTATCCTGGAGTACAAGATGTTCCAGGTGAAAATGGTGCCATGGATAACGAAGCCGGATTTGGTACGGATAAAACATTCTTTATTTCCACAGATGCCAGCGGTACTGTTGTTCTTGAAACTGTTTTTGGTGATAATAATCCAGAGAACCCTTGGTTTGGAGTCGGTGGAATGCTATACAACGGTGGTTTTGAGCACGGAATCACGGCCTGGTCTCCCAACCCTGAAGCCAATGCCAGCTACGTGGTTGAGATGACTGGAGCCAATATCTACGGTTCTGACGCCATTTTTGAAGCTTACGAAGGAGACTACTCTCTTAAACAGTGGGGTCAATACGATGGTGCCGAGAATTATGGAAGCTTTGGCCAGTGGCTAGAAGTTGGTTTGGCTGGACTTGAAGTAGGTTCTCAGCCTACTCTAAGTGGCATGATGTTTTCACATGCGGATGACTGGATTGGGAATGGTGTAAATTCAGCATATCTGGCATTCTATTACTACGATGCCGACTATTCTATGACTGGTCCTGGGTGGGAAACGACCGACCTAATTGATGCAAGTTCCGCTTCAAGTGAGTGGCTACACCGCGAAGTAACAGGAACAGTCCCTGAAGGTACTGTTTGGGTATGGGCTGGTGTAGAATATTACCAGGCTTCCAATAATGATAATGGAAGTGTCTACACAGACATGTTGGAAATGGATGTGTCTGATGATGTCTCGGTTGATCTGAGTGCAGGTCTGCCAGGGGAATTCAAACTACTTGGTAATTTTCCAAATCCCTTTAACCCGGTCACAAAACTCAGTTTTGATATAGACTACCGTTCTAATGTGATTGTTACTATTTATAATATTCTAGGTAATGAGATCACCACAATTCAGAATGGGGAAATGGGTCCTGGAAGATATTCCCTGACTTGGAATGCAACCAATGACCAAGGGAATAGCATGTCTACAGGCATGTACCTTTATAAGGTTACTTCTGATAGTCGTGTCCTGACAGGTAAAATGCTTCTAATGAAGTAATATTGAAATACTATCATAAACATAAAAAGGGCGCTAATAGCGCCCTTTTTTTTGGTGAAAAACTACCCTAGATACAAGTGTTAAAATATCTTACAAAAAAATTGCAATCTGATATTCCAATTGCAGTATACCAAAACCAGTTAAATTAATTGTTTATAGATAAGAATATCTTTAGTAACATGTATGAGTTACTAATATAATAATCCCTATATGAAGCATTTTCACTCATATTTATCTGTTTTATTCATTATCACATTATTGTCGGCAGATAACAATAAATCCTATCAAATTGATCATCTGGAACCTCCCTTCTGGTGGATCGGTATGGCAGATAATACACTCCAGTTAATGGTCCATGGCAAAAATATTGCGGATCTGGAACCAGAATTGACCTACCTCGGGGTAGTCATAAATAAAGTACATAGGTTAGAGAATCCAAACTATCTATTCATTGATCTATTATTATCTGAAACAACAATGCCTGGAAAGTTTGATATTATTTTTAAAGAATCAGGCCAAACAATAATTAGTTATCCTTATGAAATATTAAAAAGGAATGTTGGTTCAGCGGAACGTCAGGGATTTTCCCCTGCAGATGTCATTTACTTAATTACACCCGATCGCTATGCAAATGGGAGCCCTGAGAACGACTCAGTTCCAAGTTTAAAGGAAAAACCAAATAGAAAAAATAAAGATGGTAGGCACGGTGGCGACATCCAGGGGATTATTGATCATCTGGATTACATAGCAGAAATGGGATTTACCCAGATTTGGTTAAACCCAGTACTGGAAAATAATCAAACAAAATATTCATACCATGGTTATTCAACCACAGACTATTTCAACATTGACGCTCGCTTTGGAAATAATGTCTTGTATAAAAAATTATCAGAACAGGCAAAAAGTAAAGGCATTGGTATTATAAAAGATATTATTTTAAACCATATTGGATCTGAACACTGGTGGATGAAAGATTTGCCCACATCTGATTGGATCAATAATAATGGAGAATACATACAAACCAGTCATATCCACGAATCAGTGCATGACCCATACCTTACCCAGTCTGAAAGAGACTCTTTTACGGATGGCTGGTTCGTTAAAAGCATGCCGGACTTAAACCAGCAGAACCCATTTCTGGCAACCTATTTGATACAAAATTCTATCTGGTGGATTGAGTATGCTTCTTTATCTGGTTTTCGGGTGGATACATATCCCTATGCGGAAAAAATGTTCCTATCGGATTGGAGCAAACGGATAACCAAAGAGTACCCAAATTTCAGTTTTGTGGGTGAAGAATGGTCCAGCAATCAATCGATGATTGCCTACTGGCAGAAAGACAGTCCACGTCATGACAATTACGAATCTTATGCACCAAATATGATGGATTTTCCTTTGCAGGAAGCACTTGTGAATAGTTTATTAAGTAAGGAAACCTGGGAAACGGGTATAAAAGATTTATATAAGGTGCTAGCAAATGATTATCTCTATGGTAACCCATATAATTTGGTAATCTTTGCTGGAAACCATGATATGACCAGAATCTATTCTCAATTGAAGAATGACCTTGACCTGTATAAAATGGCCATGACATACATTTATACAACCCGCGGCATACCGCAGGTTTACTATGGCACGGAAATAGTAATGGAAGGTCCTGCCGACCATGGTACCCTGCGTGCTGACTTTCCTGGTGGGTGGAATAATGATAAAATAAACGCGTTTAAGGGTTATGGGCTAAAAAACGAACAAAAGGATGCTCAAAGTTTCACGAAGAAGGTTTTGAATTGGCGGAAAGAAAGTCTTCCGATTACGAAAGGTCAATTCATACATTTTTATCCAAGTGATGGTGTATACATTTACTTTCGAAAGTATGAAGATGAACTGGTCATGGTCCTGATCAATAATAACAATAAAACAAAATACATTAGCACTGATAGATTCTTTGAACTGTTAGCAGACAAAAAACAGGGAAGAAGTATTGTGGGAAATAAAGTATATGATCTAACAACAAAAATTAATCTTCCAGGTAAAACTGCTCTTATTCTTGAGATTCATTAAAAAATAATGAAATCACGTAAAAAAGACTTAATTCACCGATGTTTTTTTAATCAACGATTAATAGCAGTTATTTTTGCAGTCATCTTCTTTTCCTGTGATCAATCAACTGACCCAATATTAGCAGAAATCGACGGTGAGATTATTACCCTCAATTCTTACCTTCTCCGATATCAATCTTTCCTGTTTAAAACACATCAAACTGATAATCTTTCGAACCGCTACGCCCTATTGAATTCGTTGATCGATGAAAAATTAATTCTTAATTATAGCGATAATATGGGTATCTTAGAAAATCCGCAAATTATCCTGAAAAAAGAGCGGGCCTACAAGCAGCTTCTCTTAAACACTTACCATGATTCAAAGATTATTCAAAAAATAAAGGTCACAGACAGTGAGCTTAGACGGCTTTTTACATATTATAAAACAAAAATCCATATTCGACACCTTTATGCTACTGATCTTGAAATTATTAGGGAAATAGATGACCAGCTCAGATCAGGGGTGCAGTGGGAAATTTTAGCAAAAACATATTTTGATGATCCAATTCTTAAAGAAAATGGCGGTGATATAGGCTGGTATCAAATGGGTGAATTGGATCCATCTTTTGAAATAGCGGCATTTGACTTAGATGATGGGGAAATTTCAAACCCTGTGAAAACCAGCAATGGTTTCAGCATCATCCAGGTACTGGAAAAAGAGAAAGATATACTTCTCACAGAAAAAGAGTATCAGCTTAATAAGGATTGGCTGAAGCAGATGGCCATCACCTATAAAGAATTACCAGAGTTAAGAAATTTTACGGATAGAGTTGCTCAAAACCTCGAGATCAGGTTTAATAATGAAGGTTTAGTTGAAATATTGGATGAACTGAATAATAATCAGGAAATGAATGTATCCCACAATCAAACCCCTGCTGCATTTACAGGAAGTAGTAACATCATTACAGTAGAAAAGTGCCTTATGGATCTGGCAAACCTTTCTGAACGCCAATTCAAGCGAATTAAGTCCATTAAAACGTTAAAATCTGTTTTGTCCGGTCTCCTTCTAAGAAATAAAATGATCAATGATGCTGAAAATATTGGTCTCCATAGAACTGGTCTATTTCAAGAGA
>Ga0209709_10000557_pt1 | contig 35886 bp, 37 predicted proteins | sample ArcticOcean_MG_C_2_FD_187435 | JGI IMG/M metagenome (GOLD analysis project Ga0209709, IMG submission 187435) | Marine microbial communities from western Arctic Ocean - ArcticOcean_MG_CB4_136 (SPAdes) (version 2) | ecosystem: Environmental > Aquatic > Marine > Oceanic | place: Arctic Ocean... | reverse complement strand
GTAAAAAAAAGGTTCAAAAACCTCTAATTCCCTCATATGTTTTTGTAAAAATAAAGGACAAATATCGAGCAAAGGTTTTTGAAATTGGGGGAGTAATACGTTATCTTTTTTGGCTAGGAAAGCCAGCAGAAGTTAGAGAAGAAGAAATAGAGTTATTGAAAAATAATTTGAGTGGGAATTACAATGAGATTGTGATTTCCAAATTAACAAAAGGAAACGAATATACCATTCCTTCAGGACCGTTAAAAGGTAAAACGGGGAAGGTTATAGACGTTTTAAAAAACAAGTTAAGGTTAGAGCTTTCTAGTTTGGGGTTCATAGTTACTCTTACAAGAGCAACAACTTAATTTAGGAAAAAACAGAAAATTTCTAGTTTGTTCAATGGGACAGACCAGGCGAAGCTATAAAAATTGCTACCAATAAAACCAAATTCATAATATACTTTGACCAATGCTAGGTGAATTAATCACTTCAAAAACACGTTTACGTCTTTTGATAAAATTTTTTATATCTCAGGCTAATAGAGGCTATTTAAATGGCTTAGCCACGGAAATGGGGGAATCCACAAACTCTATTCGAAAAGAACTAAATCACCTTCAAGGTGCTGGTTATTTAGATAAAGTAAAAGTAGATAATAAGGTAGAGTATAAAGCAAATATAAAACACCCACTATATGATGTCCTTCGAAAAGTAGTGTTGAAGCATTTGGGATTAGAAGATGTTGTTGATAAAGTTTTAGAGCGAATGGGAGCGGTAAAAGAAATCATTTTAGTAGGAGATTATGCTCTAGGAAAAGATTCTGGGAAAATTGAAGTCTTTTTAATTGGTGAGCAATTAAACATGGACTATATAGTACAGTTAGAAGAAAAAATAGAAAAACTAATCAAGCGTAAAATCAGTTTTTATTTAGCCACTAAATTTTTAAGCACCCAACCCCATATTATTTTATTTAACGAAAAAGACACGAAATGATTTCTATAGAAAGTGAACAGCGCCCCTGGGGTCGCTTTTATGTATTGCACGACGAAACATCCTACAAGCTTAAAAGAATAGAGGTTGATCCTGGTGGAAGACTTTCTTATCAGTATCATTATAAACGTTCTGAAGCATGGACCATTGTTGAAGGCACAGGAACCATCACCTTAGACGGAGTTTTAAAAGAATATAACTCAGGGGAAACGATTTTGATTCCACAAGGCGTAAAGCACCGTATAGAAAATAAAGGAAATGAGAAAGTCATTTTTATTGAAGTGCAAACAGGAACCTATTTTGGGGAGGACGATATTGTTCGCATAGAAGATGATTATAATCGAACTTAAATGAAATCAAAAGCAATTATTGTTTCAGGATATTTTAACCCCCTTCATAAAGGGCACATTGAATACTTTCATTTGGCTAAAGCAAAGGGAGATCAGCTTTTTGTCATTGTTAATAACGACCATCAACGAGCATTGAAAGAATCAAAAGAATTTATGTTGGAACAGGAACGTGTTTTGCTTGTAAAAGAACTCACTGTTGTGGATCAGGTTATTTTGTCTATCGATCAGGACAAAACGGTTTGCGCTACCTTAGAAAAGATCCATCAAGATTTTTCTAAAAACTTTGAATTATTCTTTGCCAATGGGGGAGATCAAAACAATGACAGCATTCCTGAGGTATCGATTTGTAAAAAAGTTGGAATTGGACTATTGGACGGTTTGGGAGCTAAAATTCAATCTTCTTCATGGCTTTTAAAAAAATAAAATGCAGATAAAAAATATTTGTTGTATTGGCGCTGGATATGTGGGAGGTCCAACTATGGCAGTGATTGCCTTGAAATGTCCCGATATAAAAGTTACTGTGGTTGATTTAAATATAGAGCGTATTGCTGCATGGAATGGCCCTTTAGAAAACCTTCCTGTTTATGAACCCGGTTTAGCAGAGGTGGTTGCTGAGGCTCGAGGAAGAAATTTATTTTTCTCAACCGAAGTAGATAAGGCCATCGATGATGCCGAAATGATTTTTATGGCGGTCAATACTCCAACAAAAACAGAGGGGGAAGGAGCGGGTATGGCTGCTGATTTAAGCTATGTGGAAGCCTGTGCAAAAAATATAGCTAGGGTAGCGAAAACCGATAAAATTGTCATTGAAAAATCAACCTTACCGGTTCGTACCGCAGAAAAAATTAAAGAGATTTTAGATAGAGATGGAAATAGAGTGCATTTTGAAATTCTTTCTAATCCTGAGTTTTTAGCAGAGGGGACTGCCATTCAAGATTTGTTTAAATCAGACCGGGTATTGATTGGAGGAGATACAACTGAAACAGGTCAAAAAGCCGTTCAGGCATTGGTAACTATTTATGCCAAATGGATTCCTAAAGAAAAAATCTTAACTACCAATGTTTGGTCTTCTGAACTTTCAAAACTAGCCTCCAACGCGATGCTCGCTCAACGAATTTCATCCATTAACAGCCTTTCTGCTCTTTGTGAAAAAACAGGGGCTGATGTTAAGGAGTTATCCAAAGCCATTGGGTTGGATCACAGAATTGGCTCAAAATTCTTAAAAGCTTCTGTTGGTTTTGGGGGAAGTTGTTTTCAAAAGGATGTTTTAAATCTCGTTTATTTATGTCGTCATTATGGATTAGATGAAGTTGCAGAATATTGGCATCAGGTGATTAAGATAAATGATTATCAAAAAGATCGCTTTGCCCAAAAAATCATTGATTATTTTGGGGGAGATCTGACAGGTAAAAAAATTGGTATTTTGGGATGGGCGTTTAAAGCCAACACAAATGATAGTAGAGAAAGCCCTGCTATTTATGTTGCTGAAAAGCTATTTAGAGCGGGAGCAATTCTACAAATTTACGATCCTATGGTAGGTAAAGAATCTATTTTTAGGGACATTGATTTTTATTGGGAGTCATCAAAAACAAAGGATTTTAATTCAAAAATTTCAGTAATTGACTCTATTAACACATTAGACCTCAGTATTGATGCCGTAGCTATTTTAACCGAATGGGACGCGTTTAAAAATATAGATTTTTCAAAAAATATAGTTTTTGATGGTAGGGGGGTTATTTCATCAAGTACCTATTCAATTGGAAAGGGATGAAAAGAGCACTAATTTTACAACAAAAGAAATCTCACCTACCAGCAGTAGTAAAAATCATTAATAATCTTTTTTAAATTGGAAAAGCAAAAAGCCATCATAGTATCAGGATACTTTAATCCCATTCATAAAGGGCACTTGGCGATAAAATTCAGTCAAGTACTTGGTTACTAAAGAAAACATGAAAATGAAAAGGTTTAAAAAATTATAATTTATAAAGTTTTTAAAAAATGTATAGCGACTTAAAAAAAATATTTTCTTTAATTAATAAGAATGAATTGAAAGGGCTTTATGTACTTTCTTTTTTACTTTTCCTGTCAGTAATTATTGAAGTTGCTAGTTTAGGCCTTTTACTTCCAACTATTAAAGTTCTTCTCGATTCTGGAAATGCATCTAATAATTTTGTTATTTCAATATTTCAATATTTCAATATCAATAACATAAATCTGATTAAAATTTCTCTTATGATTTTAATTACACTTTTATTTGTTTGTAAAACCATTTTCATGGTATTTATTACTTTTTTTCAAAGCAGATTTTTGTCAAAACATAAAGCAGATTTATCAAGAAGACTTTTTAATGTTTATTTAAAACAGAATTATATTTTTCATTTAAATTCAAATTCTTCTTTATTATTTAAAAATATACATACAGAAACTTGGCATGTAAATATGTATTTAGCTGCTCTAATTCAAATAATTGTTGAAAGTAGTGTAGTTCTTGCTGTTTTTTTAATATTAATAATAATTGAACCTCTCGGGACTATTTTTATTTCAATTTTATTAAGTTTAAGTTCATTTTTATTTTTTAAAAAATTTAAAAATAGAATAAGTAACTGGGGGGAAAAAAGTGTTTACCTGAATGGAGCAATTTCTAAAATAACATTAGAATCTTTTGGTGGCGTTAGGGAGCTAATTTTATATAATAGATTAGATAGTGTAGAAAAAAGATATAAATCGATTATTAATTCAAGAGCAGAAATTGAAGCCAAACATCAAGTAATGTCCCAATTACCTAGATTTTTTATTGAACTTATGGGGATATTTGGTATTATGGCCCTTGTTTTAATTATGTTATTCCAAAGTAAAACATCTTTAAGTATAATTTCTGTTGCGTCTGTCTTTGTTGCCGGAACATTTAGAATGATGCCGTCATTTAATAGGATTTTGACTTCTCTTCAAAATTTAAGATTTTTTAGACAACCTTTAAAATTAGTTTATAATGAGTTAAATAATTTGAAGAATGATCTTAGTGGCAGTGAATCAAAAAAATTTATATTTAAAAATAAAGTTTATTTTAACGATGTCATTTTTGGATACAGTGACAAAAAAATAATACTGGAAAATATAAATTTATCGATCAGTTACGGACAAACAATTGGCATTATTGGCGAATCGGGGGTAGGAAAGTCTACTTTCGTTAGCTTATTGACTGGCTTAATTAAGCCAACAAAAGGAGATATTTTTATTGATGATTTTTCTCTAAAAACAAACACGAACAATTGGCAAAACCTTGTAGGTTATGTACCTCAAAGTATATTTTTATTAGACGATAGTATTCTGAATAACATTACTTTAGAGGACGACCAAGAAAAAATTGACTTTGAAAGAGTTAACAAGTGTATTAATGATTCACAGTTGAACGAATTTGTTAATTCTTTACCAGATAAATTAAACACAGTCGTGGGAGAAAAAGGTTCTTTAATCTCAGGAGGCCAACTTCAACGAATTGGAATAGCACGAGCTCTTTACTCTAATCCATCTATTTTGATTTTAGACGAGGCCAGCTCAGCATTAGATTCAAAAACTGAGAAACAACTTATGGACTTAGTGTATAACGATTTTAAAAGATTAACCAAAATCATTATTTCACATAAAAAAGAAAACCTTAAGAATTGTGATATAATTTATAAAATTGAAAATAAATCTATAATTAAAATTTAAAGCTTTTAATCATGCAAAAAATTAAACTTATTATTAGTAATATCATATTGAAGTTTACCAACTACAGGATTATTAATAACAATTTTTATAATTATTTGATGGATTCCGTAAGAGCAAGCGAATTCATGAAATTTGCATCAATTTTTTATCCAGAGGAACAAATTATTCAAACTTTTTTAAACTCAAAAGCTCAATTTTTTCAAGATATTTTTGTTTTAGAAAAGTTGAATTTTAAAAAAAACGGTTTTTTTGTTGAGTTTGGAGCTGCAGATGGAGTTGATTCTTCTAACACATTTCAATTAGAAAAACATTTCAATTGGACTGGAATTCTTATTGAACCCCTTAAATTTGAATATGAAAAATTAAAAAACAACAGAGATTGCATTCTTGATTCTCGATGTATTTATAATAAATCAGGTGAAAAAGTTATTTTTAATGAAAGAGTCATGGGGATAGATGATGAATATCAAAATAGTGCTGGTCCAAAATCATACTTTGACTCAAAAAGTGAAATTGAAACAATCACTTTAACTGATTTATTAGACGAATATCATGCCCCTAAAATTATAGATTATATCTCTATAGATACTGAAGGAAGTGAATTTAAAATACTAGAGGTCTTTAATTTTGAAAAATATAAATTTAAAATAATACAAGTAGAACATAATTTTACAAATGATAGAGAGAAAATATTCAAACTATTGAGTTCAAAAGGATATTTAAGGGTCTTTACATCAATTTCTAAGGTAGATGATTGGTATATAAATCCATCTTTAATTAATTAATATTGATCAATTTTATTTTATGAAAAAACTAATATTTTTCTTTTTCCAAGAATTAATATTTTATAAAAGAGATATAAATCAAAGAAATTTAGTCATTTATAATGACACAATTGGGCAACAAATTTTAACGGATGGTTTTTACGAAAAATCACTAGTAGATACTATTTTAAATTCTTTTGACTTTGATTCATCTAAAACTGTTTGTGTTGATGTTGGTTCAAACATTGGTAATCATATAGTCCAGTTTTCTAGTAAATTTTCACATTGTTTTGGTTTCGAACCACAATTGAGAACTTTTAAAATTTTAGAGTTAAATACAGAATATATTCAAAATATTACAGTTTTTAATCATGGTTTAAGCGAATTAAATCAAAAGGTTGATTTTAAAATTCCTTTATCTCATTCTGGTGGAGCATCCTTTAATTCTAATTTAAGTGAAAATTTTTATAAAGAAGAAGTTGAATTAAGAAATTTTGATGAAATGTTGATTGATGAAATTTCTTATGTGAAAATTGATGTTGAAGGGAATGAATTTGATGTTTTATATTCTATGAAAAATTCAATAATGAAGTCTAAGCCTGTCATATCTGTTGAGATCAGTGGGGATAAATCAGAACGTCAAAGAATCATAGATTTTTTAAGCAGTTTCAATTATAATAAATATTATATCCCTAAAAAGCATTTTTCAGATAGCTTTAAAGCTCCATTATTCATTAAGTATCCAATTAAATTTTTACTTAAAGCATTTTTCCCTATTAAAAATAATTTTTTACAACAAATAGATAAAAAAGAAATATTTAAACATGAATTCATTCAATTATTAACTATAACTGCTGAAGACTCTAAATTTAGAATTAAGAATAATTAATCATGGAAAAAATAAATAAATGTAGAATATCCGGTGAAAGTGACTTAGTAGATATTCTTTCTTTAGGTGATCAATATTTAACCGGGGTGTTTCCAAGCTCTAAAGAAGAAAAGGTAACTAAAGGGCCTTTAGATTTAGTTTGGGCAAAAGAAAGTGGATTATTACAGTTAAAGCACTCTTATGATTTAGGGGAAATGTATGGTGATAATTATGGTTACAGATCTGGCCTTAATTCTTCAATGGTTGAACATTTAACAAACAAAATCACTTCTCTTGAAAATCTTGTGCAGTTAAATCCAAATGACATAGTAATAGATATTGGAAGTAATGATGCAACGTCCTTAAAAGCCTATAGTAAGCCATGTATAAAGGTAGGTATCGATCCCACAGGACTAAAATTTAAAGATTATTATAGTGATGATATAACATTGATTCCAGATTTTTTTACCAAAGAACTTTTCGAAAATAAATTTCAAAGTAAAAAGGCTAAAATAGTTACTTCTATTGCAATGTTCTATGATCTTGAAGATCCTAAAAAGTTTGCAAAGGATATCTATGAAATTTTGGATGATAATGGCATTTGGCATTTTGAGCAGAGTTATATGCCATCAATGCTTAAAACAAATGCATATGACACGATTTGTCACGAACATATAGAATTTTATTCTTTAAAAGTTGTAAAAGAGCTTTTAGAAAGTGTTAATCTAAAAATTATAGATGTTCAAACTAATTCAATTAATGGAGGAAGTTTTGCGGTAACTGCAAGTAGAGCTGATGCTAATTATATTGTTAATGATGTATTAATTGATTGGATGCTATTTCAAGAGGGACAAATGAAATTAGACACAATTTCTCCATATTTGGCTTTTAAGGATAGAATTTTTGAGCACAGAAATAGTCTCAGAAAATTAATTCTATCATTAGTTAAATCTGGGAAAAAAGTATATGGATATGGCGCTTCAACTAAAGGAAATGTGTTACTTCAATTTTGTGAATTCACCTCACTAGAGATACCTTTTATTGCAGAAGTTAATCAAGAAAAATTTGGTAAATATACTCCAGGTACTCATATTAAAATTATTTCTGAAGAGGAAGCAAAAATGAATAAGCCTGATTATTTTCTTGTTTTGCCATGGCACTTTAAAGACAATATACTTAGTAGAGAAAAAGAATATTTAAAAACCGGAGTGAAATTTATTTTCCCATTGCCTGAAATTGAAATAATTTAATGAAATCTGCTATTATTTTTGGAGCATCTGGTCAGGATGGTTATTTATTAAATAATATTTTAATAAATAACAAAGTATTGCCCCATTTGGTTTCAAGGAATAACTCTACTATTAAAGGCGATGTATCTAATTTTGATTTTGTCTCACAACTTATCAAAAATATAAAGCCTGAATATATTTTTCATTTTGCGGCTACATCTAATATAAATCATGAATTTTTATTTGAAAATCATTTAAGTATTTCATCAGGAACTATAAATATTTTAGAAAGTGTAAAAAAGCATTCAAAAGAATCTAAAATTTTTATAGCAGGAAGCGCTGAACAGTTTGAAAATAATGGAGATGCAATAAATGAATTTACTCCATTTAAAGCCAACAGTACATATTCAGCCGAAAGAATATACTCTACTCATATATCAAGATATTTTAGGGAAAAATACAATCTTCAGGTCTATTTAGGTTTTTTCTTTCATCACGATAGTCCTTTTAGATCCAATAATCATTTAAACCAGAGAATAATAAATTTCGTAAAAGATTTATCTGTAGAGTCCAAGGTTAAATTCCGAATAGGGGATTATAATATTCAAAAAGAGTTTAATTATTCTGGGGATTTTATGGAAGCCGTTTGGCTTCTTATTAATCAAAATAGTATATATGAGGTAGTTATAGGATCTGGAAAGCCTTATCCTATTTCAGATTGGTTAGAGTTAGCTTTTGCTAAAAGAAATCTTGATTGGAGAGATTGGATAGAAGTTGATAAAGAATTTCAAAAACCATACGAAAAACTTTTTTCTGACCCATCTTTAATGAAATCTCTAGGTTGGGAATCTAAAACAGGTGTGGGTAAATTATTAAATTTAATGTACTAATTATGGTTGTTATTTGTGAGCCAAGTTGTAAATCTTTTAGTCATGAAAAAATAAATGAAGGATTTATTTATGTAATAAATAAGTTGCATGCTGATGATATTTTATTCTTAGCTCACAAAACTCATTGGACTGTTTTAAAAAAATCATTGTTAAAAAATAAAGTTGATATATCAAGGGTCAATTTTGTAAATATTAGCGTTAGTACTAACGGCAGTTTTGATATATTATATAGCTTAAAAAACATATTTAAGTTAAAAAGGATAAGTAAAAAATTTAAAGTTGAGAAGATTATATATTTATCTTCTTCTAAAGGCTTATTATTTTGTTTAAAGAATATTTTACCTCTTAATATTAAGAAGTATTTTGTTTTACATGCAGAATTAGAGGAGTTAAGAGATGAAATAAAATTGGATGAGCAGTTAATAGAAATGCCCATTCAATCTAATATTCAAAAGTTAAAAAAAATTAACTTCAAAATTATTAAAAATAAATTTAACTTAATTTTAAAACGTTTAGATCCATTTCAGAATTTTATTAATAAACACGCAATTAAACATCTAATTGAACAAAAGCATGACAGTAGCTTTAATTATTTAGTAATTTCTGAACATATTTATATAAATCTTAAGAATAAAATTGATTTAAAAAATCTAAATATTAGTTATGTTAATTACCCTCAGTTAAGCTATGATATATTAACAAAAACTAATAATAAATATCCAAAATTCGCAATTTTTGGATATGGGGATTCAAAAATGCTTTATAATTTAAATTTAATTTTAAAAGATCTTAAAATTAAACCTCCATTCGAAATTAGAATTATTGGCATGGACAATCGAGCGACTAGTTCATTTCCATGGGTTACATTTCCATCAAATGGGAAAACTTTATCACGAAAAAAAATGGAAGTCCTTTTAAAGGACATTGATTTTAATTTAATTTTATATGCAAGTGACAGATACAGTCTGTCATGTAGTGCATCAATAATCGAATCTATTTCATATTGCCAACCTATAATTCATTTAGAAAACTCATGTATTTCATATTATAATCAAAATAACACTATAGGGTATGACTGTTTAGATTTGTTGTCAATGGCAAATAGGATAAAAGAAATAGTTTTAAATTATAATCAAGAAATAATCAATATTGAGAATTTTAAATTAAACTCAAATAAAAAGAGATTATTTTTTAGTCCTGATAATCAAATTCAACTATTTAAAAAAGTTTTTAATGCGTAAATTTTTCTCATATTAATGGCAATTTAATTTAATAAAAGGGATCATCGAAAATTCATATTACACAGAATATTTTGAATACCAAGACCCAATTGGAGAAAAAACAGTTTGGGTAAAAGATGAATATCAAAGTCATATTTCAGAAAAAAGTACTGTTTTATATTTTGGTTGCGGTCCTTTTCATCTATTGAGTCCTTTAAAATGCAAAGTTAAAATAGGTTTAGATATCAATAATAAATTCTTCACATTGTCACCAATGGTAATTGGTAATTTATTTTTAGAGGTTGGATTTCAAATTATTGAAGTAAAAGTATTTAAAGAAATTTCATTTCTTAAAGAGGTGTATATTCAAAACAGTTTAATAATTATAATTTTAAACTTTTTTAGACCATTCCATAGAGTTTTTAGGTTGATTTTGGAAGAATTAGAAATATATAGACTGGGAATTGATGGAAGTATAATTATATATGCAAAAAAATAACTTAAATAAAATGTACAGCGGTAAATCAATATTAATAACAGGAGGAACTGGCAGCTTAGGTAAAGCTTTGACCAAACATATTATAGAAAACTTTAAAGACCTTAAAAGGTTAGTAATTTTTTCTAGAGATGAGCAGAAACAATTTAAAATGGCTCAAGAATTTCCAGAGTCAAAATATCCATTTATAAGATATTTCATTGGCGATGTTAGAGACAAAGAGAGATTAATAAGAGCTTTTAAAGGAGTTGATTATGTAATTCATGCAGCTGCCATGAAACATATCCATATTGCAGAATATAATCCTGATGAATGTGTTAAAACAAATATTAACGGAGCTCAAAATGTTATTGCTGCATCAATTGAATCAGGTGTCTCTAGTGTTGTTGCTTTATCAACAGATAAAGCCTGTTCACCAATTAATTTATATGGAGCTACTAAACTAACATCAGATAAACTATTTGTTTCAGCAAATCAAATAAAGGGGGATAATCCAATAAAGTTTTCAGTTGTTAGGTATGGAAATGTTATGGGATCTAATGGTTCAGTAATACCATTTTTTCTGAAAAATGTAAAAAATAATATTTTTCCTATCACCCATCCAGAAATGACAAGATTTAATATTACAATTCAAGAAGGAGTTGATCTTGTGTTTTTCGCACTCAAAAACGCTCTAGGAGGGGAAATATATATTCCAAAAATACCATCTTATAAAATTCTTGACGTTGCAAAAGCAATTGATGAGAATTGTGAAATTAATTTGATTGGCATTAGACCTGGAGAAAAAATACATGAAGAAATGATAAGTAGTTCAGATTCTTTTAACACATATGATATTAAAGATAAATTTGTAATATTACCAACCTATTGCGAATTTACAGAAGATTTTATTGCTAAATACAGTGCAATAAAGGTTCCCGAATACTTCTCTTATAATTCTGAGACAAATAAAGATTTCGAAACAATATCCTCTCTTAGAGAGAAAATAAGAGAATTGGATGTTTAGAAATTTACAAAACTTATTTTTTAGGGCAAAACGGTTTTTAACTAACATTATCTCATGAATATTAGTTTAATTATAATAAAGATAAAAGTATTATTTCAACCAATTTTAGATCAAAATGAAAGATATTTTGTAAAAAATAATAATTTAAAAGATTTTAATCCTAAGTATAACGATATTTTTATTGAAGTTGTTAATGAGTACATATATGTTAAAATGATTGAGTCTTTAATTAAAAAGCATCCCAACAATAATTTTATTGGCCTTCATGCAAATAAATTTATTGTTAAAAGGATAGATTTTTTAATTATTCCATATTTATATAGGTATATTAATTACACCAAGGATAGGATAAAATTTAAAAAACTTTTTATGTCTGTTGGTTTAACTAAAATTTATACGTTTTCAGATATTTCCTTAAGAACATTATTAAAAAATCTTTTTAAATCATTTACTTTTTTAAGTAGAGTTAAAACAATAAAGAACTTAATAGCCTCAAAATACGATGACATTTTGGTTGGAGATATTATTTATGATTCTTATATAAGATTTGAAAATAAGCCTAGTTTTTCTAAAAACGGCAGTTTTTATTTATTTATTTTCTATGTATTTAGATTTTTTAATTCGATTAGTATTCTAGAAAGCATAACTGAAAAATATAATTTTAAAAAAACTTTTTGTATTTACGCCTCATATGTTACTCATGGATCAATTCTTAGGTTTTTTATCAAAAAGAATGTTAAAGTATATACTTCTGGAACAGAAATGAAATTATTTAGTTTACACCCTAATGGCCATATTTATGAATCCCTAAAACATTCAAACTATAAAAATGATTTTTCTAAAATATCTAATCAGAGCTCATGTATAATAGAAGCTAAAAAAAAACTAGAGCAAAGGTTTAATGGAATTCCAGATTTAAATTACATGTTTACTAGTTCATATCACACTAACAATAATAAAGAGAAGCTTAATCTCAATAATTATGGTGTTGTATTTATGCATGATTTTTTTGATTGTATTCATGTATATGATGGAATGATTTTTAATGATTTTTTACATTGGGTTGAATATCTTATTGAAATTTCATTAAAACACAATTTAAAAATTGCATTTAAGCCACATCCTTTAGAAAGGCAAGAGAGTAAAGTTGTATCTGAAAATTTGAAATTAAAATACCCCAAAATTAAATGGTTAGATACAAAAACATCTAATAATGAAATTTTTAAATCTGGAATTAAATTTGGTACATCTATTTATGGCACTGTACTTTCTGAACTTGCATATCATGGAATAAAATGTATTTCAGCTGGTGATAATCCATTAAGTTCTTTTGACTTTTGTTATCAAGCTAAGTCTATTGGAGAATATGAAAAATTGATAATTAACCCAGATTTAATTAGTGTTTCTAAAAATTATAAAGAGGATGTTTGTAAATATTATTTCATGCATTATTTGAATCATAGAAGTGATGTTGAAATAGATATTCCTCGTGAAATTATTTCAAAAAGATTTATAGGTTATGACTCATCAATTTTAAATTTTAAATAAAAATAGCATTAATAACGTGTATTACAGAACAAGATGGCGCTTACTTGTCCGAATTTCTTTTAAATAAAGGCTATACTGTTCATGGATTAAAGCGAAGAACTTCCTTATTCAATAAAAGAAACCGAAAAATTAAAAATAAAGTTTAATCATTTAAATTGGTTAGATTAATAAATATCAAACACCCAACTTTTTAATTCTGACATTAAGTTTGGGATTAGTGTCTATTTAGCTGTTTTAAAAGAATTGGTTTATAAAAACATTAATCCTATGCTGCGGAGATAATTTAACTATTAATTATAATTTCACTTTTAGAGCAAATTCAAATGACGAGTATTTAAATTATAAGAAGTTAAAACTCAGTTAAAATAAATTAAATAGATAAGTTTGTTTATATGAATAATGTTAAAATTGAATAAGCTATTTGATATTTTTTGTTAATTGTAACTAAAGATATAAAAGCTTCTATTTATCTAATAGAATTTAAATTTTAGAAAATATAACCTACTCGATTATTAAAGAAAAATAATTTTATAAATGAATTATATAGTAAATAAAATAGGAATTATTGGTTTAGGTTATGTAGGCCTCCCAGTTGCAATTGAGTTTTCAAAGAAGTATAATGTTGTTGGGTTTGATATTGATAACGTCCGCGTTGATGAATTGCGTAAAACCATAGACAGAACTAATGAAGCTAATTTAAAAGATCTAAGAGAAGCCTTAAAAGGAAATTTAAATAAGGGAAATGTTGGATTATTTTTTTCATCTAATGTTTCAGATTTAAAGGGTTGTAATATTTTTATTGTTACTGTTCCAACTCCTATAAATAAATTTAAATCTCCAGATTTAAAGCCTTTACTTCTTGCATCTGAAATGCTCGGAGGAATAATTGAAAAAGGAGATATTGTTATCTATGAGTCAACAGTTTACCCAGGCTGCACTGAAGAAGATTGTGTACCTGTTTTAGAGAAATTCTCAGGTTTAATATTTAATAAAGACTTTTTCTGTGGTTATTCACCAGAACGTATTAACCCTGGAGATAAAATTAATACTTTAACTAAGATTATTAAGGTAACTTCTGGTTCTACTCCAGAAATTGCCGAGATTATAGACAAACTATATACTAGTATTATAGAGGCCGGCACTCATAAAGCACCTAGTATTAAAGTGGCAGAGGCCTCAAAATCTATTGAAAACGCACAGCGCGATGTGAATATTTCATTTGTTAATGAATTAGCTTTAATTTTTGATAGAATAGGAATAGACACTAATGATGTTTTAGAAGCTGCAGGCACAAAATGGAATTTTCTTAAATATAAACCAGGTTTAGTAGGTGGGCATTGTATTGGCGTAGATCCCTATTATTTGGTTCACAAAGCAGAAAGCCTTGGGTATCATCCTCAAGTAATTCTATCTGGCAGACGGGTAAATGATAACATGGGTATGTTTGTTGCCAATAAGGTTGTAAAATTGATGATTGAAAAAGGGATAATAATTAAAGGAGCTAAGTCTCTAATACTAGGCTTTACCTTTAAAGAAAATTGTCCCGATATAAGAAACACTAAAATAATAGATATTTATAGAGAGCTATCTCAATTTGGATTACATGTAGACATTCATGATCCTTTGGCAAATCAAGAAGAGGCAAAAGATCATTATAACGTTATCTTAAATAATGACATTAATATTTTAGATTATGATTCTATTATAATTGCTGTAGCCCATAATGAATTTAGAGCTATAGATTTTAAAAATGTAAAATCGAAAGGTAACACCATCATATTTGACACAAAAGGATTTTTAGATAAAGGACTAGTAGACGGAAGACTTTAAACATTATTTTAAAATACTATGAATTATTTTTCACACGAAACTGCTATTATAGACGCAGGTTGCTCTATTGGCAAAGGGACTAAGATTTGGCATTTTAGTCATATTATGACTGGCGCCACTTTGGGAGAAAACTGTAATTTAGGACAAAACGTAGTAGTATCCCCAAGCGTGGTTTTAGGGAATAATGTAAAGGTTCAAAATAACGTATCTATTTACACAGGTGTAATTTGTGAAGATGATGTATTTCTTGGGCCTTCTATGGTCTTTACTAATATTACAAATCCACGATCTGCTATAATAAGAAGAGATCAGTACATTGAAACTAAAGTAGAAAAAGGAGCTTCTATAGGCGCAAATGCTACTGTTATCTGTGGTAACACCATAGGAAGTTATGCTTTGATTGGCGCAGGAACAGTTGTTACTAAACCAGTTAAGCCTTATGCCTTAATGGTTGGAAACCCCAGCAAACAATTAGGTTGGGTAAGTGAATACGGCCACCGGTTAAATTTCGATAATAATTCTAGGGCTACATGCCTAGAAAGCAATCAAGAATATAGATTAGAAAATAATTCTGTTTATAAATTATGAAGAATTTCGTTTTAATAGGAGCTGCAGGCTACATTGCTCCAAGGCATATGAAAGCAATTAAAGAAACGGGCAACAATTTAATTGCTGCTTACGACCCTTATGACGGGGTAGGCATTATGGATAGTCATTTTCCGCAAGCACATTTCTTTACTGAGTTTGAAAGATTTGATAGACATATAGAAAAAACAAAAAGAGCAGGGACTAAAATTGATTATGTTTCTATTTGCTCTCCAAATTACCTTCACGATTCACATATTCGTTATGGTTTGCGTATTGGCGCCGATGTTATTTGTGAAAAACCACTCGTTTTAAATACTTGGAATGTAGACGCATTAATAGAGTTGGAGCAAGAATATAAAAATAAAGTTCACACTATATTACAGCTTAGACACCACGAGGCTATTCTAGAATTAAAAGAGAAAATAGAAAAAGATTCTAAGGATAAAATTTATGATATAGATCTAACCTATATCACTTCTAGGGGAAATTGGTATTATACTTCTTGGAAAGGGAATGAGGATAAATCAGGTGGTATAGCATCTAATATTGGTGTTCATTTTTTTGATATTTTACAATGGATTTTTGGAACTTTCGAGGCAGCAACAGTAGCTATTAAAACGAAAGATACAAACTCAGGCACACTGAAATTTAAACAAGCCAATGTAAATTGGTATTTAAGTATAAATGCAGAAAATCTTCCACCAGATATTAAATTTAAGGGACAATCAACTTTCAGAACACTTATTATTGAAGACAAGAAAATTGAATTCAGCAAAGGCTTTACCGACCTTCATACTGTGAGTTATCAAAAAATTATTGAAGGAAAAGGATATGGACTTAAAGATGCAAGGAATTCAATTGAAATTGTCAGTAAAATAAGAAATAGCAAATCAAATTATTAAAATTGAAAAAAAATAAAGTATTTGAGATTTAATAAAATGATAAAAATAGTTACAATCATAGGGGCAAGGCCGCAATTTATTAAAGCATCCGTTTTAAGTAGGTTAATACAAAAAGACAATCAATTACATGAAACTATAATTCATACAGGGCAGCATTATGATAAAAACATGTCTGATGTTTTTTTTGATGAAATGGAAATACCAAAGCCTAAGTATAACTTGAAAATTCAAAGTAAATTACACGGAGAAATGACAGGTTTAATGATGAGTGAAATTGAAAAAATTGCTTTAATCGAATCTCCAGATTGTATTTTAGTTTATGGAGATACAAACTCCACTTTAGCAGGTGCTCTAGTGGCTTCAAAATTAAATATTAAATTAGCACATGTAGAAGCTGGCCTAAGGTCGTTTAACAATAATATGCCAGAGGAGATAAATAGGATAATAACAGACAGAATTAGTAATATTCTTTTTTGTCCTACAAAAAATTCATTAAAAAATTTAGAGAAAGAGGGATTTGATAATTTTGAAGGGAAAAAAATTATAAAAAATGGAGATATTATGTTTGATGCCTTGATCTTTTACTCAGAAAGAGCAATTAAAAATAATATACAATTCGATGAAGAATTTATTCTATGCACTTTTCATAGAGCTGAGAATACAGACAACGATGAAAATTTATTAACTATTTTAAAAGCAATCAATGAAATAGGCAAGCAGATTAAAATAATTTTTCCAATCCATCCTAGAACTAAATCTAAAATAGAAAGAATTGACAGTAATTATAAATTAAAATATTTTAATGTTGATTTTTGTGATCCATTAGGGTATATAGATATGATTTCGCATATTAAAAAATGTAAATATGTAATTACGGATAGTGGTGGTCTTCAAAAAGAAGCATTTTTTATGAAAAAAATGTGTTTAACTCTAAGAAATCAAACAGAATGGATAGAATTGGTAGAAGGAGGTTATAATTATCTAAGTGAAATTAATTTCACTAAAATTCTAGAAATTAATTCAAAGATACTCTCTACAACCAAGTCATTTACCGAAGAGTTTTATGGAGATGGAAATTCAGGAAAAATTATCATTAATGAATTAAAAAAGTTCCTTGAATGAGATTTGTTCATGTAGAAGATTTCTTCCACCCAGATGCAGGATATCAATTAAATTTATTAGCAAAACTTCAAGTTCAACAAGGGCATGAAGTATTTATTATTGCATCTGAAATGCATAAAGTTCCAAATCATTTAAAAAGTTTTTTTGGAGATGAAAATATTGAACAAAAAGATAGTTTATATTTTTCAAAAACAGGAGTTAAAATAATTCGATGTCCTTCTTTTTTTTGGTACAGCGGAAGAGCTATTTTAAAAAATAAAATATTTAAATTAATTAAATCTGTTAATCCAGATTTGCTATTTATTCATGGAGAATCTACATTAACTGGGATTAGATTGTTATTAAAATTTAAAAAGATAAACGTACCTTATGTTATTGATAGCCATATGCTTGAAATGGCTTCATTAAATAGGTTTAAAGATTTATTCAGAATTATATATAGAACTTTTATAACTCCAATTATATTAAAAAACGACATTCCTTTAATAAGAGTTGTAGATTCAGATTTTGTAGAAAAACATTTTAAAATTCCGCTTCAAAAAACAAACTTATTGTCTTTCGGAACTGATGTTGAATTTTTTAAGCCAAACCAGTCATTTAAAAATTCTTACAAAATGGAAATGGGGTTTGAAAAAAATGATTTTATTGTTTTGTATGCAGGGAAGTTAAACGAAGATAAAGGCGGTTTATTTTTATCAAGGGCAATACAAGAGAAGTTTAAATCAGAAAGTATTAAATTTGTTATAGTTGGGAACACTCCTATGGACAATTATGGCAAAGAAGTAGAAGAGATTTTTTCAAATTCCGAAAATAAAATTTATAGGTTCCCAACTCAGCCATATTCTAATTTGGTTAAGTTTTATCAATTAGCAGATATTGCTGTTTATCCTAAACAATGCAGCATGAGTTACTTTGAGGCTCAATCTTGTGGTTTGCCTGTTGTTTTAGAACAGAATGAAATAAATGATGAAAGGGTGTCAAATCAAAAAGGGATACTTTTTGAATCGGGTTCAGTAATACAGTTTAGAGATTCAATTACGAAATTTAGTAATATGTCAGAAAACGAGATTATGATTTTCAAAAAAAATGCAAGAGAAAATATATTAGAAAATTTTAATTACACTCTCATTGCTCAAGCATTCACAGATATTATGGTAAAAACATTCAACAATTTTAATTTTTTAAAAAACTAAAAAAATGAAAATAGCTTTTATTACCGGAGTAACAGGTCAAGATGGAGCATATCTGTCAGAATTCTTACTTAAAAAAGGTTATATCGTACATGGCCTAAAAAGAAGGAGTTCATTGTTTAATACTGCTCGAATAGATCATCTTTACCAAGACCCTCATGAAGAAAATAAAAATTTTATTCTTCATTATGGAGACATGACTGACAGTACTAACTTAATTAGGCTTATTAATGAAATAAAGCCTGACGAGATTTATAATTTAGCAGCAATGAGTCATGTGCATGTTTCATTTGAAATGCCTGAATATTCTGCAAATGCAGACGGAGTTGGCGCATTAAGGATTTTAGAATCTGTACGGATTTTGGGCTTAGAAAACAAAACAAAAATTTACCAGGCATCAACATCAGAACTTTTTGGTAAAGTACAGGAAGTTCCTCAATCTGAATCAACCCCATTTTATCCTAGATCACCATATGCTGTCGCAAAATTATATGCCTACTGGGCAACAGTAAACTATCGCGAAGCATATAACATGTTTGCTTGCAATGGCATTTTATTTAATCACGAATCCCCGGTAAGAGGAGAAACTTTTGTTACAAGAAAAATAACTAGGGCTGCTGCTAAAATTGCTCTTGGATTACAAGACAAACTTTACTTAGGTAATTTAGACGCTAAAAGAGATTGGGGGCATGCTAAGGATTATGTGAGAATGATGTGGATGATTTTACAAGCAGAAAAACCAGAAGATTGGGTAATTGCTACTGGAAAAACGACTTCAGTTCGAGATTTTATTAAAATGAGTTTTGAGTATCTAGGAATTGAGCTTGAATTTAAAGGCTCTGGTGAAAAAGAAATAGGGGTTATATTGAATTGCAACAATAAAGAATATTCATTAGAAAAAGGCAAGACAATAATTGCAGTCGATTCAAGATATTATAGACCCACAGAGGTAGATTTACTAATCGGAGATGCCTCTAAAGCAAATAAGAAGCTAGGATGGACTCCAGAGTATAATCTCAAAGCCTTAGTATTTGAAATGATGGCTTCAGATCTAGAACTCATGAAGAAAGATCAATATTTAAATACTGGAGGTTATCAGACACATAATTACTTTGAATGACAATGAATCATTTATCTAAAACGGCAAAAATCTATATTGCTGGACATAATGGAATGGTTGGATCTGCTTGTTGGAGATTACTTGAGAATGATGGATATCACAATCTTATAGGCAAAACCAGCAAAGAATTAGATTTAAGAAACCAATCAGCAGTTAATGGTTTTATAAAAGAAGTAAAACCAGATATTATTATTGATGCAGCAGCTAAAGTGGGTGGAATTCTAGCTAATAGCACCTACCCATACGAGTTTCTTTTGGATAATCTTCAAATACAAAATAACCTCATAGATTCCGCTTTTAGAAATAATATCTCTAAATTTATTTTTCTAGGTAGTTCATGTATCTATCCAAAAATGGCGTCACAACCACTAAAGGAGGAATTTTTATTATCTAGTTCATTAGAATTAACAAATCAATGGTATGCAATAGCTAAGATTGCCGGAGTTAAATTAATAGAATCTTTAAGATTAGAACATCAAAAAGATTTTGTCTCATTAATGCCAACAAATCTATATGGCCCAAATGATAATTATCACTTAACAAATTCCCACGTAATACCTGCATTAATTAGAAAGTTTCATGAAGCCAAAACTAAAAAAATGTCATTTGTAAAAGTTTGGGGATCAGGAATCCCTCTTAGAGAATTTTTACATGTAGATGATTTGGCTTCTGCAGTTTTATTTTCTTTAGAAAACAGATTATCTGATTCTTTGTATAACGTAGGCTCTGGAGAAGAAATATCTATTAAAGCTTTAGCAGAATTAATTAAGGATATTACCGAATTTGAAGGCGAAATTGAATGGGATCAATCAAAGCCAGATGGAACGTTAAGAAAATTACTGGATAGTTCAAAATTAAATAAACTTGGCTGGCAAACATCAATTTATTTGAAAGCCGGTATTGAATCGACATATCAAACTTTCTTAGATATCCAAAATAAATAAATGAAAATCCTTAATCTTTCAACTTATGATTATGGAGGTGCAGGGAGCGCTGTTTTGAGAATAAATGAGGTTTTAATTAGTTTAAATCACACTTCTAAAGTCATTGTGTTTAATAAAAAATCTGAAGACCAAAATGTAATTCAACTCACCGATGGAAATTTTATTTTATTTCTTAAAAAGATATATAGGAAAGTTTACCATGAGTTGCAAAAAACTTTAGCCTTTAAGTTTGTTGAAAAATATAATTTTTTTAACTATTCAGAAGAGTCCATATATGTTAACCCAAAGCTAATTTTAAATAAATTAGACTATATACCTGAAGTTATAATAGTTCACTACACCTCTCACTTCATTAATTTTAAAACAATATATGAGCTACAGCAATTAATCAAAGCAAGGATCATCTTTAATATGCTTGATACAGCTTTTTTAACTGGAGGTTGTCATTATTCATGGAATTGTATAGGCTATCATAATAAATGTTCTGATTGCAGTGCTTTATTAATTCAAAAGGATATGTCAATAAAGAATCACAGTTTTAAATCATATTACTTAAATAAAATGTATTCGATAAAATTAGTTGCCTCGTCATCCTGGGCTATTAATCAAGCAAAAAAGAGTTCTTTATTTAAAAACTTTGAAAAGAAGTTGATTTATTATCCGATCGATCAAAATATTTTTAAACCTAAAAAGTTTAATTCTTCAAACACCAAAAAAAATATTTTTTTTGGCACTCAAGATTTTAAAATTTTAGGGAAAGGAGTAATATATTTTGAAAAAGCTCTGGAAGAATTAGCAGTAATTCTTCAAAAGAACCAAATAAATAACATAGAAATTAGAATTGTAGGAGGAGGGAAATCCAAACTTAAAATACCTTCTAATTTCAATGCAAACTATCTAGGTAAACTGCCAATGGCGAAATTAATAAATGAATATTCAAAAGCAGATGTATTTGTTTGTTCATCCATTGAGGACAATGGCCCTATGATGATAAATGAAGCCTTAATGTGTGGTTCTCCAGTGGTTTGTTTTGATGTAGGTATAGGCCCAGATTTAGTCAATAATTCAACTGGATATTTAGCGCAAAATTTTTCGTATAAAGATTTAGCCAAGGGGATCTATAAAGTTTTATTTGATTCGGATTTAGAAAAGCTTAAAAATGAATCGCGTAATACAGCAATTAACAAATATGGAAATAAAATAGTTATAAATAGCTGGGAAAGGCTAATCAATAATATTTAGGCATTCACTCGCGATCTCAAAAAGTTTATTCGTTATATATTCTATTTCTTGATCAGTCATAATGTAGAAAGGTAGTCTGACTATTCTGGAGCTAATACTTTCTGTATGTATAAGTGGAAAAGGAGTTTTTCCAACTTTCCGACCCATTTTTGAATTGTGTAATGGTATATATCCAATATATGGATTAATATTATTTTCATTAGATTTTTTAATGAACAAATCTCTTTGATTGGAAGAATTAAAAACAATCCAGAATGCATGAAAATTATTTTCTACATCTTTAGGGATCATAAGTGTTTGCAAATCTAATTCACGGAACTTTTCATAATATTCTAAAAATAATTTTTTTCGTTTCTTCTGTAAAAAATCAAGTTTTTCAAGCTGTGCTAGTAAAATAGATGATAATAAGTCAGAAGGTAAAAAAGAAGATCCGTGATCAACCCATGAATATTTATTCTTTAATCCTTTAATAACTTGGCTCCTATCGGTTCCTTTTTCCCAAAGAAATTCACTTCTTTCGTTAAACTTAGGGTTATTTATATTAATAGCCCCCCCTTCACCACAAGAATAAGATTTTGTGGCATGAAAAGAAAAAGTACTTAAATCACCTAAAGCACCGGCATACTTTCCCTTATATTTGGAATTAAATGCTTGTGCAGCATCTTCTATAACTATCAAATTATATTTTTTTGCGATATCATTAATTAAATTCATTTCAGAGGGAATACCTGCATAATGAATAGGGACAATAGCTTTTGTCTTCTTAGTGATAAGAGATTCAATTTTTTTTGGATCAATATTTAACGTTTCCTGGTCTATTTCGCAAAAAACGGGAACCATTCCTCTAGAAACAAATGCATTAGCTGTACTTGAAAAAGTGTAAGAAGGCACAATAAACTCATCCCCTACACCACCATTTATCAAAAAAGAAGCCATCTCTAATGCGTCAGTACATGATGTAGTCAGAAGGGTCTTTCCCATATTAAATGTTTTTTCAATAAAAGATTGGCATTCTAAAGTGAAAGGTCCTCCTCCAGTATGATGACCAGACCTGAATGCCTTTAAAAAATATTCTTCTTCTTTTCCTGTAATTGGAGGCTTTACAAACGGGAATTTATTCATCTATTTTGGTTTAAAATGTCTAGAAATGTGGATTGATTAATATTATTTATATACTCCTCTTTTTTCAGTTCATCATTTTTGATTATTTGATCAAAATAGTTTAGCATATTTTCAAAGTGATCTTGACTTTCGATAACTTTTATTTCTTTTCTCTTATTTGTGTGAATGACAACTTCAGCTTTATGGTTAGGTGGAGAGGTGAAGATTCTTTCCGCAACAATTTTACCTTTTGTACCAAATAATTCAATCGAATTTCTGTAAAAACTTCCAAATCCAAAATAAATTTGAGAGAATATACCATTAGATTTTTGTTCTAAAGTTGCAAATCCACCGACATCAACTTCATATTTATTTGAATAAATTAGTTTTGAGTTTAAAACTTTTAAATCGCACCCTAAAAATAATTGAGAAATTTTTAAAGGATAAACTCCTGTATCAAATAGGGCCCCCCCATCTAATTTTTTGTTGTATCGTATATTATTCTTATCATCTATAAAAGGAAAACAAAAATCAGATCGAATAAACTTTAAATCACCAATAATATTTTTATTTAACAAATCCTTTATAAAGTATAATTGAGAATGAAATCTAAACTGAAAATTTTCAAATAACGCTAGATTCCTATCTTTTGCTATTTTATTTAATTCGATATTATCAGAAAGCTTAGTAGTCATTGGCTTTTCCACTATTACATGTTTGTTTCTCAACAATGCTTTTTTAGCCCACTGATAATGAAGATTATTTGGAAGAGGAATGTAAATGATGTTTACATTAATATCTTCGATTAATCGAGAATAATCATCAATAAATTTTATTTTATTTTCATTTAAGTAGGCTTCATGTTTTTTTGAATTTAAAGTCGCAATTGCATATAAATTAAAATGATTAGATTCTTTAATACTATTAAAAATAAATCTTTTGGCTATATCAGCGCAACCTAAAACCCCAATATTTAGTTTCAAATTATTCATATTCATATGGGAAAAGAGGGATTAAATTTCTTGTTTGAATATTTAATATATTATTGAACTTAGTTAAGTAGTTTAATTGAGATAATGTTACCCATATAAAATTTTCAGGAAGTTCTATTGGCATGGCATCAGATTCAATAATTACATTCTGGTTTTGTTCCTTGTAAAATCTTCCGCCTTCTTCTGACTGAAAGGAATCATGAATTACTATTCCTTTTTTTTCTTGAAAAAAACCTATAAATGGAATTTCTTCATCAGAATAAGTTTTTCCATCAATTATTGATGTATGTATTGAAGGGGCTAATTCTAAAATATCAAAACTTCCACATTCTACTTTAGACTGAATTGCAACATGAAACACACCATTTATTCTTTTACAGATAAAAACACAAATTCCATCTTCTAATGGCTCAATCATTGGCTGAGTCCATAAGCTGACCTCTCTCCCTTCTATTTTAACCTCAACCGCAATAACCTTGAAAAATCTTTTTGAAGTATGGATTATTTGATCTTTTTCAATTAACCAATTATCAAGATTTATAATTTTCTTCTTGGTAACTTGCAATGATTTTTTAAATTTTTGAGAAGTAACAAACATTAATATATCTTCAATACTATTCATGCAGAATTCTTCAATATAAGAATTTAAGAAAATTTTATTTTTTAAACTAAGAATAGGGGCTTCATTGATTTGAGAGTTATTGAAATATTGAATACAAGAAAGCACTGTTCTAGAATCCATGTTAACTAAATTATTAAACTGAATCAATTTGTTTAATTGCCCCAGAGTAAGCCACAAGAAATTATCATTTAACTTAATTTCATCCTCAACATAAATTATTATATTTCTATTTCTTTTTTTAAGAAATCTTGATCCTTGTTCAGAATGAAGTTGGTCAACTATTATATTTTCTCGCTTTACGTTTTGGAAGTAATTTAGGTAGTATGGAGATCTTCCTTCATGAACTTTGTTGTAGTTGCTTTTAGTTGCTTGAATAGAAGGAGAAAGCTGAACAAAATTTATATTTCCAGGCTCAACTTTTGCTTGTACTAAAAATTTCAAAACACCATCTATTTTTTTTATAATGAAACCTAAATAACCAATTTCATTTTGATTTATTATTGGTTGGTCCCATTCTTTTACTTTATTATTAGTTTTTACATTTACCCCTTCAATTTTAAAAAAACGTCCTGTGTCATGTTTCAAATCAGTATTGTTAATACTCCAAAGCCTAGCGTCTCTAAAATCTATTTTATTTACATTTATTTTTAGAGCATCATTTTTTTTCTTCATCCATTCTAATACATACTCAATTTTATCTTGATTTAAAGTACTATTAATAAAAGCAGCAGAGATGTTTTTCATTTTAAAGTCTAATAATAAGTACCTAATTGTAAATATATAATCAAATCACTTATTTTTGATCAGAACTAGGATTAAATTTAATCAAAAAGAAGAAAGTGCCAACATTAAGTTTATTTAAGGGATATTCAAACTGTTAGTCTGAATCGTAGAATCTCAAAATTTGAAGGATGCTTTTAACAAAACACTTTCCGTTAGATTATTTATAATACTTTTCAAGGCTTCATTTTTATTAATTAAATTTATAAATTAAAAAGTGAATTTTTGAAATAGCAAAAAAGATATATTAAATGAAAGGAATTATTTTAGCAGGCGGTTCAGGAACAAGGTTGTATCCAATCACAAAAACAGTTTCAAAACAACTATTGGCTATATATGACAAGCCAATGATAAACTATCCTTTATCTGTTTTAATGCTTGCTGGAATTAATGAAATTTTAATTATTTCTACGCCACATGACCTTCCTAGTTTTCAAAAACTATTTGGAGATGGAAGTGATTTGGGATTAAAGCTTTCTTATGCTAAACAACCAAAACCAGAGGGTTTAGCACAAGCGTTTATTATAGGAGAGGATTTTATAGGTTCGGATGACGTATGTTTAATATTGGGAGATAATATTTTTTATGGTCATGGATTAACTGATTTATTGTCAAGTGCCATAATTAATACATCTAGATATAAGAAAGCAACTATTTTTGGCTATTATGTTAATGACTCTAAAAGTTATGGAGTTGTAGATTTTGATGAAAAAGGGGATGTTTTATCAATAGAGGAGAAGCCATTAAAGCCTAAAAGTAATTATGCTGTTGTTGGCCTATATTTTTATCCAAATTCTGTGATAAAAATGGCAAAAAAAGTAAAACCAAGTGAGAGAGGGGAGTTAGAGATAACTACTTTAAATCAATTGTATTTGGATCAAAAGAAACTATCTGTTGAAATAATGTTTAGAGGATTTGCTTGGTTAGATACAGGGACTCACGAATCTATGCTAGAGGCTTCAAATTTTATTCATACTATAGAAAAAAGGCAAGGCTTAAAAGTAGCTTGTTTAGAAGAAATAGCATTTGATAAGGGGTTAATAAATGAAGCCACTTTGAAAATGCACATTAAAAATTATAAGGGGAATTCATATGCAAATTACTTAAAAAGAAAATTACAATAATCTTGAAAATTTCTATAATTACCATTTCTTATAATGCTAAAGTCACTATTGAAAAAACACTAAAGTCTGTAGCTACCCAATCTTTCAAAAATATTGAGCATATTATTGTAGATGGAGGATCAAAAGACGGGACCTTAGAAATATGTAAAAATTATCACCATATAGCTAAAATTATTTCTGAACCAGACAAAGGAGTATATGATGCATTTAATAAAGGCTTAAAGTTAGCCACGGGAGATATTGTTGGGTTTTTGAATGCAGATGACGTGTATTATTCTAATGATTCTATTTTAGAAATTACAGCTGCTTTTAACCAAAATATTGATTGTATATATGGAGATTTAGTATATGTAAATGAAAAAGGGCGAGTTATTAGAAATTGGATTTCTAGCACACATAAGCCAGGTTTAGCTAAAAAAGCATGGATGCCAGCACACCCCACTTTTTATTGCAGAAAAAATTTATACGACAGGTTGGGGGGATATAATGACTCTTTCAAAATAGCTGGTGATTTTGAGTTGTGTTTGCGTTTTTTAGATAAAAACAAAACCCAATCTTTTTATATTAAAAAGAAACTTGTAAAAATGTTGATTGGGGGTATTAGTAATTCAGGTCTAAAAAGTAAGCTTACCATTTACAAAGAGGAATTAAGAGCCTTTAGGATAAATAAAATTACAGTTAATCCATTATTGTTTTTCTTTTATAAACTTAAAAAAATAACCCAATTTTTTTAGTTATTAATAATAGATGAACTTTCATGTAGTCCTTATTATTTATTTAAAGGGATTTTTTAGCATTATTATTATGTTTTAAAACAGATATACTTTGTTCTAAATTTTAATTCCTTTACCATAAGTAATAAATTGTTTTTTTGACTTTGAAGGCTCTGCCAGCATTGATTTTAATCTATCGGGAAAGTATGGAGTTTTATAATTAATCTGCGAATCAGAAATTAAATGAGTAGATTTATTTAGTCTATGCTTTAAAAACCATTCAATACCAGTTTTGGATACATTTAACCATTTAAAAAACGGTATAACATCTATTTTATTATTTATAAATTGGTTTTCTATTTTTAAAGCTTCAGACTTAGTTAGTCTTCCATGTCTAATTTCCCTAGTACAATGATCTGTAATTTTTCTATAGCCTAATCTTTCAAACTTTAACAAATCATGAATTTGATAATATACAGATGATCCAGCCCTTTCATATGGATCAAAACTATATGAATTAAATTCGGCTTTAAAACTGTGATTTAAAGCCATAGAATGATTTTGTTTTAACGAATCCCATGGCAAATAATTGCTTAGATACAATCCTTTAACCTTTTTGCTTAATTTTTTTAGATCATCTGGGTAATGATAATAATTTAATTTTCGTTCATTTACCTGAGCCCCGTTTCCAATAAGGCTTTCTGTATCTATTCCAAATAAGTCATGTTCAATTCGTGACCATGAACTCATTTCAACAGAATCATTATGTGAAAACTTACCAACTTGCTCAATTGATTGTTTACCTCCCCATACTATAAGAGGAATTGATTTTTCATTAGCAACATGAACTGGAAAGCTAGTATGAAGTTGAAGCCAAGGCAGATACATATGACTATACTTTCTTAGACTTGTTCTTATCAATTCTTGATAAGTTTGCTTTTCTGGATTATATACCCAACTATCTAAATCAAAATGAGTGATTAGGTTATGTAAATTTGTCCATCCAATATCATTATAAAAGTATGAGTTTACAGAAACAACAAGAGGATTCATTTCTAATCTTAATACTTCTTGTATTACAAAATAATCTTCTGCGTCTCCAGTTACAGGGACTATACAATCATATGTTTTACTTTTCTTTTTTGCTGTTTTAACTTCCTCCTGTAAATAGCTATATCTTTTAATCCAATCTAGATTATACTTTTCCTTATGGGTTACGCATCCTAAACATTCTTCATTGATATAAGACATTCCAAAAGGATGCTTCGAATTATACAAACAATACTTACAATTTTTCATAATAATTCGATTTAGAAAATTCTCTGTGTAATATTGAGTTTTCAATACATAATGCTTTTGGTGCTTCAGCAGTGTTTTTAAATGAATTAACTAAGTCGGAAACACCTCCAGAAAAAACACAACTTTTAGGGTTTATTTTTATTTTATTAACTACATCTTTATTAAATCCAGTTGGACTTCCCTCACTTTCACAATCATAAAGTATTATTTCATCACAATATTCAAGATTTTTAAGTTTTTTAGCAGAAACAAACTCATTTAATTGAGAATTAAAAACACTTAGTTGCAGCTTTAATTTAAATGGGATTAATCCCATTATAGCTTGTTTCCCAAAAAGATTAGTGGCAGCTCTTAAAAGACTATTATCTTCATTAAAAAGTATGCTGGAGAAGATGAATCTTTCAAATGGCAATCCAGATATTAAATCAAGTTGATTTAAATTTCTAATTCCCCCTCCAAAAGAAATAGGCGAAGAAGATTTTAATTTTTTAAGCTCCTTTAGATCACTTAATAAAACTGAGTTATCGTCATCGACTCTAATAGGTCTTATTATAGTTATGTCATCAATCAAATATTTATCTAAGTGCGAAACAATATTTTGAAGTTTACCTAAAGGCCGTAACAAATTCCATCCATATGATTGATAACAATATCCGTTTTTAAATAAAATTACACTTCCAATTCTCATTATAAAACCATTTTTAATAAAATCTCACCTAATTCTTGACTTTTTTCTGGGTGAAATTGGAATCCTAAAACATTTTTTTTGTGTACAACAGATGAAAATGATGACAAACTATTTAATTCAATTAATTGATTAAAAGCATTATTATCTATAACTGAAATCCCATAATTATGATTAAAAAAAACTCTTCCAGATAATTTAGTTTTAAGTGATGAGCTTTTTTTATTATTTAGCCAATCATTAGAAAGATTATTTTTATTAAATGAAAATTTGGACCAGCAAGTGTTGCTTTCTTCTAAGGGTAATTTTATCACTTTTCCCTTAATAAAACCAAGCCCTTCTGTTCCTCCATCTTCTTCCAAATAATCCATGAGAATTTGAGCTCCTAAACAGATTCCTAAAATCTTTTGGCCTCTTTCATGGGCTTTCTTTAGTTCAATAAATAACCCATGTTTTTTTAATTTTTGAATAAATAATCTAGCAGAGCCAACTCCTGGTAATATTATTAAAGAATAATTATCTAAATCTTCAGAATTATTAATAATTTCCCAATTCACTATACATTTATCCAACCAATTTTTAATTGATAGAATATTCCCCACACCAACATCAATTATTCCTATCATTATCCTATTTTAAACTTCCTTATTGGACGAACAACACCTTTTTTTATATAAAACAAATTTTTATTTGTATATGAATAAACAATTTTCCAAAATTCATCTATTTCAATTTTCACATAATCACAATAACTTTGTATAATTGAGTCATCACAGGTCCCGTCATATTTTTCTACTTTTTGAATGCCTTCCTCTCTAGACATTAAGCCTTGACGAATTTCTTCATTAACATAGTCAGTAGCTCTGCCAAAGCCAAATTTATAATACTTAATCATCATGTTAATATTTGTGAATTCTTCGTCTAGCATTGATGCATTTGAAATATCTCCAGTTTTTTCTTCTTCAAAAGGCCTTAGAGTTAATCCATGTAAAGATGCATAAATGGAATTATTAGCCATTGACCAATCATCCCAAACGGGGCCTAAAAAATAAATATTAATCTTCTTTTTTTTAAACATTATTTCATCTGGATAAATATAATGACTACCTTTTTTTAACCCAGCATTTTCAAAAATCCAGTCATCTCCTCCTGAATTTAAAGTATTTAATTTCCTTAGATTATTAGCATCAAATACATCTTTTCCTAGAATTGTACTCTCACCTACTTGAGTGGCGCTATTTTCTCCCCAAAAAATAGTATTCACACCTAGATCGATTGCTAATCTGGGGACAGATGAAAACAGAGCCTTTTCGGAACTTTTACTAACATTTCCAAACTTTTGAAAGCTTTCAAGTGATAATTTAGAAGATGTTTTTGGAGAAGGGGTAACGGTAATCAAATCAAATCCCATGTCTATAATATTTGATAGATTTTTTGCTCCAATATGTGTCATTTGTTTAGGTGGGTATGCAACACATATTAACAAGGGTCTTAAACCAAGTCGATCTCTCACCCATTGCGCTTGTCGTGTGCTATCTTTACCGCCACTGACGCCAACTATACAGTCATATGCTTTTTTGTTTTTTTGGCCTTTTCGGCTTTCAAGGTACAATTCCTTAAATAGTTTTAATTTAATTTTAAAGTTTTCATTAGATTTATTCCCATCATAATAGCAAGGAGAACAAAACTCATTAATGAATTTACCTCCAGGCCTCAGATTTGTTGATAAACATTTTTTACAATATTTCATTATTCTATAAAAATTTGATCTACTCTAAATTAATATCAAAATAATATTTTAATTAAAAATTATTTTGATATTCAGATTTTAAAATGGATAAAACATGAGAATCTTCGTATTTACCTTTGTGATAATAGTGTTCTCTTAAAACAGCATCCCTTTTGAAGCTATTGCCCTCAAATAATTGAAGCTTATTGGTATCTATTGAGTAAATTTCAGCATAAATTTTATTTAAATTAATAAAGTTAAACCCGTAATCTAACATTATTTTCATTGTTGCTGTTCCATATTCTGTATCTCCCCAAGATTTTTCATACAGTCCTAAATGAAGATCAGCATGCTTATTTACCCAATCAATATATGTCAAACCAGTTACTCCAATTGGTTTTCTCTCTAAATCTTCAATTATAAAAAAAATAAACTCTTTATGGTTAATTATTGAATTATACCATTTTTCAATATTTTCCATATTCATCTCTCTATACTCTCTGACGAAGGGCTGAATAGAAGGCATATTACGCCATCTTTGTATTAATTTTAAATCATTGTACTCTATCGCTCTTAAAACAACTTTGTCTTTTTTATTTGATATCATAAATTCTTAAGTAATCGTTTTCTGCAAGATCTGAATAAATTAATGTTTTTCCTATAGGATTGATATGGATTGGTAGTGCATCAGTAGGACAAGGCCTAACATAATAAATATCTTCTTCATTAATTATTTCACCTATTTTTTTATTAGTCTTCAGTCTAATTGATCTTCTTTGTAAAATTTGTGTTTCTTTTTCATTACCCTCAATTTTTTTTATTGATGTTCCTAAAGACTTTTCTAATCTTCTTGTTCTATCTACCATCTCTCTCCAAGTTTTTGGATTCATTGAAAATGGATGATCTGGTCCAATTCTATTGTTGTCATCAGTAAAGTGTTTTTCAATATAATTTGCCCCTAATGCAACAGCTCCAAGAACTGTTTCATCCCCTAAAGTGTGATCACTCAATCCTAGCTCTACGTTGGGATACATTACAGCAAAGGTTTTTAAAACATTTAAATTTATATACTTAAAGTTTTCTTCATTAGCTGTATAATTAGTATTACACTGCATAAGAACAACAGGTATATTATATTTCAGAAGCAAATCCATTGCTCTTTGAACCTCCTCAATTTCTGAGGCTCCAGTTGCAAGTAGAACTTTTTTGCCCTTTGAAGCTACTTTTTTTAGTATTTCATGCCAAGTAATATCGCCTGACCCTATTTTGTACATGTTAACATATCTATCTAGCTCATCTACATAACTTAGATCATATGGGGTAGTAAAAAAATCAAGTTCTATTTCATCACAATATTTTTTTAATAAAGGGGTCCAGTCAATAGGAACTGAAGCATCTTCATAAACTTTATAAACTGATTTCTCCCATTTAGATTGATGGGATTTTCTTTGACCTAAATTTTTAAACCCTTGGTCTGAAACAATTGTTTCAGCTTTAAAATGTTGAAATTTAGCAGCATCTGCTCCAGAATTTTTAGCCAGTAAGCATAGTTGTTTTGCTCTATTAAAATCGCCATCATGATTTGCTGAAATGTCCGCAATGAAGTATGTTTTTTTATTCATTTTTTTGTAAAGATATTATTCCATCTAAGAGTTCAAAATTAAAAAATTTACCATTTAAAGGTACAGTAAGATCCAAAAACATTTTTTTTTTAACGGGAAAAATCAAATTAGGATCCAAATCCAGTTTTAAAGCTAGTATTTTTAAAAAGTCATATTTTGAAATTATTGATTTAGAACCAACATTTACAATTCCTGTTAAATCGTTTAGTTTCTTGAAAATTAAAATACTTAATTGTTCTGTGCTTACGGGGTTAAAAACGCAATTTATATAACCGTTAATTTTATTCCCATTAACTAATTCATTTTTTGCCCATTTAATCAAACCTCCATCACCATAAATATTAGTCCTAATTATTAGGTTGTTTTTTTTTTTTATTACTTTAACTTCACCCATTAGTTTAGTTTTGTGATAAATACTTTCATAATTTTTGCCCTGAGCAGATATAAAAATTAACTTTTTAGAATATTTATTAAATATGTCAACTACATTACAATGAAGATTTTCTGCTTTTAGAGGATTTTCTTCATTATATTTTAAATTAGTGTAAGCAGCAGTATGAATGATTATATCAAATGATTTTTCTTTTAAATAATTTTCTAATAATTTAAAATTTGTCAAATCTAACTTCGCTTTTCCTTCTAGAACTGTTGCTTCTTTAAAGTGTTTTTGTAGTTCACTCCCAAGCATTCCGTTACCACCTGTTATTAAAACTTTCTTCATAGATTTTAACTATTTATGGGCTTGCAGGAATTCATACTTTAATTCGGCTAGTTTCCAATCTATATCATTATCAATATCTTGACCCTCTAGTTCTGATAAAATTATACTGCCAGAATTACTTGTGATTAGTTGTTTTTTTCTCAAAGATATTTTTGTGTTCATCCAATAAAATTGACCTGCATCATGATAAATTTTCTCCAAATCTTGAGACCGTGTTAAACTATATTCCGGATAAATAAAGTTTACATTATTGCCTTTCATTTTTAGACTCCGTTGAAAAGGATAACTAAAAGGGATTATTGGCAAAACACTATTAAACTTTTTGTCTATTAATTTATTATAGCTAATCTTAAGATTAGCTTCAGAAATAAATGGAGCACATGCATATATACAACATGTGTAATCAAATATTTCTTTTCTATTTTTAAATTCTCCTAGTACTTCTTCTATAACATCAAAAGTAGTTGCGAAATCATTGGATGTTTTTTCTGAGCGAAGAAACGGGACAACTGCACCATATTTCAAAGCTAATTTTGCAATATTTTCATCATCAGTTGAAACCATAACTTTGTCAAATAAAGTTGAATTTATTGCGGCTTCTATAGAATATGCAATAATTGGTTTACCACAAAATTTTTTTATATTCTTTTTAGGAATTCTTTTACTACCCCCTCGAGCTAAAATTATTGCAATTTTTTTCATTTTTCTATTAAAAACCAAGTAATGTCATCTTCTGGGAATGCGATATCACCTTTATATTTAAACCCATAATCAATTAATTTTGTATCTGGGAATTTTTTTAAGAAGTCTCCAGCAAAATCTCTTTTAAAAAGTTTGTTTTCATGCCCTCTATATTTAATTGAAACAGGTGTGGGATTGTAATACTCAGCTATTAAAATAAATCTTTTACTAGAATTATATAATTTATCATATACCAGATCAAGCATCTCTGGATTAATATGAATTAATACGGTCTTAATTAGTGATAAATCCTTTTGAGATTTATTTGAGTAATCAAAAATTGAACAGTTAAAAACATTTTCTTGTCCTATAAATGTCGCCAATTCTTCTGATGCTTTTTTATTTATTTCTACACCACTCATTTTAAGATTAGGATATAATAATTTTAAGGCTTTTAAATTCATTCCGATATTAGCGCCAAATTCAATACAAGAATCTATTTTGCCTGACTGATTTAAAGCTTTTGTAAAAAAATCTATATTTGATGCAAGTAATTGTGAACTGTTATTCCTTTGAATATAATCATTTCCAAACTCTCCTTCCCAAAATTCTTCTTGTTCTGTTTTATGCATGACTTTATTTTTAAAATATTAATTAAAGCTATTTAATTTTTTAACATTTAGTTTTAATAATCAGATTACAAGTTCTTATTAATTTTCTCCATTCCGTAAGGAATAATATTAGTTTCAAAATTAATTTCATACTTTTCTAAAAGCTCTTTTACTCTTTTGTTTTGAGTTAAATAATTATTAAAAAAGAACATCCACTGGCTGAAATAATTTTTTGTGTATTTTACAGATTTTTAAATGGATATAAATCTGTGTAAATCCATTTTAAAAATTTTCCCAAACCCAAATTATATAAACTTCTTGCATCAACAATAGTTGTATCTCCATAAGAATGTGTTGCTCCATTTTTATCACATCTAAAATTATTTAAACCATGTTTTTTTATTTCAATGAAGGAATTTTTTGTTTGATTCATTCAATATGGAGCTGGTCTTTATATATCTTTTAATTTTTTTGAGTCTCTGTTAATTAAATTAAATAATTTTACATTGTTTTCTATCATCTCTTTATAGTTTAATGTAAAGTTAAAGTTTTTTTATAATTTTTAAGAATTCTTTTACTAACACATAAAATCGCTTTAGATTTCGAATTGAATTTTCAGGAAAACCTAGCGAGCCACTTCTTTTAAGTCTTCTTAGGAGTGCGTGTTTTATATAATTAGAAACCTGAGTGAGTAAAATACCCCTGATCTATATTTATAGTATGTATTTTGGTGTCCGAAATGTCCATTTTTTCATTGTGTAATTTTGATATGAAATATGAATATTATTACTAACTTCAAATTTCATTTAACATTTCATATCAAATATTTTAACGTAAATTCGCTTAAAATTTACACATAAATATACGTTATTTTTCATGTTAAATAACATAAAAAGTCAACAAATAAAGGGCCTAGCAAAGAGTAGTTTTTAAATAACTACGGGCTGTAGTCAAAATCAATAACCATCTGTTAAAAACAGAAAACCTTCTTATCTTTAAAAAAAAATAATAAATGAAAGCCATCCTCCTTGCCGGCGGAATAGGGTCAAGACTCTTCCCAGTTACACTAGGAGTCTCTAAGCAGCTATTGCCTGTTTATGATAAGCCCATGGTGTATTATCCCTTATCTGTTCTTATGGAAGCGGGTATCCGTGAGGTTCTATTAATTAGTACCCCCCATGATTTAGATCAATACAAAAGATTACTTGGAGATGGAA
>Ga0209709_10000556_pt1 | contig 35921 bp, 54 predicted proteins | sample ArcticOcean_MG_C_2_FD_187435 | JGI IMG/M metagenome (GOLD analysis project Ga0209709, IMG submission 187435) | Marine microbial communities from western Arctic Ocean - ArcticOcean_MG_CB4_136 (SPAdes) (version 2) | ecosystem: Environmental > Aquatic > Marine > Oceanic | place: Arctic Ocean... | reverse complement strand
ATATGTTTTAACTGTTGCCTAGTTATTTTTTGTCCAGCCATCTGATTCGATTCCTTTTTAAATTAATTAATTATAAATAAAATAGGCACAAAAAACAAACGTTAAAACATCCGCAACATTGCAACATCCTCTATATCCTAAAGGATATATCGAGGTTGTTTGCACTCTTGTAATTGCCATTCTTGCAACATCTTTGCACAAACAGAGAATAAAACCGCAGAACTCCGCCAGTCTGAACTTGTTGGCAACTTGTTGCAGATGTTTGCAAACGTGTAAATTTTGATTCGATTGCAACATCTGCAAACATCTTATCAATAAAATAGTTAAAAAAAAGTTTTAGCTGTATTATGGCTGAACTCTGCCAGTCTGGGCTGTTTTGGTTGTTCATGGTTCAAGCAACTATAAATCAACGCTTGACCTATGTTTATTTAATAATTATAAGCTCTACTCATAACTAAGTTTTATTAATCAATTTAAGGAATACACTATGAAAAACGAATTAAAAATAAAAGGCTTAAAAGGTTCAGCGGTCAAAAAGGAAATTGAGCGCTACATGACTCAAACAATTATTGACGCTATCAATTCTGACTGTACAGGTCATTGGTCGAAGGGCTGGAAAATTGGCAGAGGCGGTCAAGATAATTTACCACAAAATCAAGATGGTACTATTTACAACGGATGGAATCAATTCCACCTATCGTCTATGGCTTCTGGTTTAGGTTATGACTCAAACGTTTGGGGTACTTTTAAGAACTGGAAAACCAAGGGTTACTTTGTGCAAAAAGGTTCAAAAAGCGTACCCGTAATTTTTGCTAAATATGTCTTTGAGGATAACGTAGAAACTGGTAAATCAGAGTTCAAATACTTTATTTACAAGGTTTACAATGTTTTTAATGCTTCGCAAGTTGCTGATAAAGATAAAAACCTTGCTAGTGATTCCAAACGCTATGCACCAAAACCCTCTTTTTCAGTAGAGTTTACAAATACACTTTGTGATATTTGGGCTACTGAATACCTTACCAGCCAAAATATAGGCATGACTGGAATCGGTGGCAATCGCTCACCTTATTACAACTCTGGCTCTGATGTTATAGGTATGCCAGCCCTTGCCGATTTTATAGATACTAAGGATGCAACGGCAGAGCAAAATTACTTTGCGACTCTATTCCATGAGATAGGGCATTCAACAGGTCACGAATCTAGACTCAATAGACCGCTAGGCAATAAATTTGGCAATGAGAATTATGCTTTTGAAGAACTTATCGCAGAGCTTACAAGCGTGTTTATTTCTGGACATACTGGACTTGAACCAACGCCAGCCCTCAATCATACAAGCTATATTAAAAGCTGGAATGATGCCCTTAAAGATGACCCAAGAACCATCATCAAGGCTATGAATAAAGCCAGCAAGGCGAGTCAATTCTTTCTGGATAACACCAGCTTAAAGATAGCTAAACCAGAGCCAAAAGAGGAGGTTAAAAAATCAGCCTAACTGATGATGGATTTAATATCCGAAATTAGGGGATTCATTTCCCCTAATCTTAGGCAATAAAGCTTAACTAAAAAGGTGAAAATACTATGAGTACACGAGCAAATATAAAACTAATAAATGGCGATTCTATAATCTGGATTTACAGACACTCTGACGGCTACCCCTCTGAAACAGGGCATGACCTAGCCGAGAAACTAAAGAAATCTTGTTATGATTTTCATGAGCTTACAGCTGACATTTTAAAAGATGACGCCTACAGGATAACAACCGAACAGCATGGCGATATTGAATATTTATATACGATTGAGTTTAGGGAAAATTTTGGAGCTTTTGATACTGTTGTAAAAAATAATATAATTTTTAAATGCCAAAAAAGAGACTATGAAAGCAACGAATTTTTATACCTTGATGATTATTATAAAAACCAAGCTGATGAAGATTCAGGCTCAATTAGTGAGAGCTGGGAAATTATAGCCACACAAGAGCAAGCAAAAACCAAACTAGATTACTATTACAGGGCAAAGCTAAAACATATTATCAGAGCTTCTAAAATTCAATTAGAGAGGAATGATTTTTACAACATATCAGCCTAACTGATGAAGGATTCAATATCCGAAATTAGGGGATTCAGTTCCCCTAATCTTAGGCAATAAAGCTTAACTAAAAAGGAAGATACTATGATTATATTAAATATATTATTTGGATTAACAGCACTAGCTATAATAGCTCTTGGAATCTGGATGGCTACGGCAACTATCGAGGTTGGAGACCTTGACTATGACGAGCTAGAAAGGCGCAGAAAATTAGCTTTAATTTTAGAAGCTTTAACTAGGGAGGATGTATAAATGATTTTTCATTCAGATATAAATAAAAACCACGAATTATATCCAGCCTTTGAGATTTTAGTTTCTAAAGTTTCTACATTCTGTCGCAAGGTTTGTGATGCTGGTGAGGAAATACCCCTTGTCAGCAGTTATCAACCAGAAGGTTATAGGGATAATTTGGTTAGAATAGGAACTAAGAATCTTAATACAGGCAAAGAGTATAAATACTTTTCAGCATGGATTGATGAGAAGGAAAACAACATAGGCTTAAATGCTAGTGATGGTATGCTCTGGGATTACATAGATGATAGCTACCAGACTCCCTTAATATCTGGCTGGGATAATCTATTAAATAACTTTGAATATGATGTTGAACATGAAGGACAATATACAGTCTACAGTCTAGTTGATGAAGGTTAATCCAGAAACTAGGGGATTTATTTCCCCTAGTCCTAGACAATTAAGTCTAACTAAAAAGGTGAAAATACTATGAGTAAAATTAAAGAAGTAATAATAACAGTACAAATAAGTGAGCGTTATTTTGATAGTGAAGCTATAGCTAAGTATAAAAATGATGATTATTTTAACAAAAAATACTGCAATGTAGATAAATTTGACGAAGATATAAATGTCATTAGATATTTAACTCATTTAATTGAGTCAGGTGAACTTGATTTAAACAATGTACCGAGTGATTTAGATTGTGGAGATATAAAAATAATTAGGGAGGATGTATAAATGAATACATATAAAAGCTATAGCTACAAAGGAAAAGACCCTATCGAGGTAACAGTTAATAACGTCAACTTACATGATGTTAGAGATGGTTTTACTGAGGGGTTTACTTGCTGGGTTTTGGTTGATAAAGAACCAGCCTTTCAAGTTGATTATCAGGGTGATGACAAGTTAAGGCTTGATGGTTTTTCTTATAGCAATTCTCTTGGCATTAACCATTTTGAAGATAAGGAAGATTTTAATAAATTATTTTCAACACTAAACGAGCCAGAACACCTAGAAGAAATTATCTGGGAGTTAGTTCATGGCAAGGATGATGCTGAAAAAACTATGTTAATTGAGGGGGTAAAATAATGGCTAAATATAGAGTAGCAATTAATTTTGAAGAAGGGTTATCAATAGAAGTTGATGCAGATAATAAACAAGATGCAGAACAAAAAGCATATACCTTAGTAGAGAATTATGGTGGCACAGATTATCCTGAAAAATACAATCAAGATATTCTTCACCGAGATTATTTTACACAAGATGCAAAATTAATAGGAGAAGAATAACATTGGTCAATAGGTTTGGACAAGTGAACACGAATCAATTATCCTTAGTTATAGGAAAGGAGATTCAACATGAACTGCAACAAAACTATTGTGAATAAAAGCGATTTATTATTGCTCTTGTCTCTACTAAACAAGGGCAATTTAATAAATCATTCTGGAGAAATAGAAGCAAATGCTTTTGATAGATTATTGGAAGCTACAAAAACTAAAATGATGGAGACTGAATTATGAGTAAAAACAAAATAGATAAAACAGATATAATTTATAAGTTTATGGAAAGGGATAATTTTAAAGAACAAACAAAATTTTTAAATAAACTTTGGAACTTGCATAGTGATGCGGAGTTTGGTGGGCATAGATTATTTGTTGAGTATTGTAAGATACATAAAATTGATATTGATAGATTTTCAAAACTGTATAAATCACAAGTACAAAGTCTTGATAAATGCTCTGAATATATTAAATTAAAAGCCTCGGAATCAATTACAATTTGGAGAGCAGAGATTGACCATGATGATTCTTATAGTCATGGTCATTCATGGACAGTTAATAAAAATGTCGCTAAGTTTTTTGCTAGTAGATGGAGTAACCCTCTTATATTAAGAGAGCTTCATTTAAAAAACCCTAATGTTGAAATATGTGAAGCAACTATATCTGGTGATGATAATTTTTATTATTGCAATGATAGGAACGAGCATGAGATATTTTTAGTTGACCCTAGTATTGCTAAAATTAATGGAAGTGAATTATACAATGACCAGAGGGAATCATGCGTTTAAAATATTTATATCAAGGTAAGTTATCTGGCTATCAAAAATGGATAGACCAGCTCAAGTTAGAATGGAAGCGAGAGAAGGAGCAGAACAATGAGATTAATTAGTTATATAAGGGTGAGTAGTGAGTCACAAGCAGACAACCAAAGCCCTAAGACTCAACAGGAGATTAATAACCATACGTTGTTAGTTTTACAGGACAAAGAGGAGCTACCAGAAGGGCTAAGAATTACTGAGGATATTTCGGACATAGGTGTATCTGGATTAACGGAGTTTAAGGATAGACCGCAAGGCAAGAACCTAAACACACTAGACGAAGGAGATTGTATTTTTATTTCTAGTGTTGATAGGTTGGCAAGGGATAACAGAATCTTAGAAAGTTTTTTATACGACTGTAAAACTAAGGGTATAAATATCTTTTGTGCTAATACTGGTAACATTACTTTAGGGGTTAATGCGCAGAAGAAACTAGAGGTATCAATGACTGCTGTTTTTTCTGAGTACATGGCAAGCCAGATTAAAAAGAACGTCAGGAGAGGGAAGGATTCAAAGCGTGGCTTGTATCACTTAGACGAAAAGACCAAGGGTTATATAGGCGGTAAACCTAACTGGGGATATAAGAAAGTTGGTGAAGGTAAATCATCAACCATTGTTAAGGAAGTCTGGAGAGATGAAGTCTTTAAATTTATCTACAGCATGAGAGAAAAGGTTTCATCAAGACGTATTCAATCTGAGTGTATCGAGAGGTTTGGAGAGGATTTAACACCAGCCAGTCATAACACTATAGCTAGATTAATTATGGATGAAGAAGCTATAAAGAACTACGAAGAAAGTTTAACTATTAAGCAAGAGGTTTAAGATGGAGAAGTTTCACGAGATAGAGAGAAGGTTATATAAGAAACATTCTGGCGGTGGATTTAATTGGAATAAATATTGGTCAGATTTAAAATCTAGGAGCAGCAATCAAGAAAGTTTAGAAGAAGAAGATAGAAGGGTTAAAGAGATAGACGATAGAGCCGATAGAGAGGGTTGGTTTCATGGCAGTTAATTTAAGCCTAAGAGATGATGATGCTTTGGTGTTATTAGAATACTTTAAAAGAGAGCAGAGGAAGATGGTATCACCTTCTGGCTCTGAGTATAGTAACGATACTAAAAAAGTTATTAACAAGCTAACAACACGATTAAAAAAGAGGATGGATAAATGACGGATAAACTACAAGAAGAAATACAAAAAGATTGGATGGCATTAGACGAAAAGTACGAAGCTATGGGTGAAGCCGAGGCTCAATTATTTATAACGTATTCCCTAGATAACTTGTTTAAATCTATGATGCTTACGTTCCCAGAAAAGAAATCATTACTGGTGTTACAGTCGATAATTCTATCAGCTATAAAATTAAAAATAGATTCAGATAATAATGTTGACTCAAAGGATAACATAAACTAGATTTAAAGAGTTAATATTTCATAGTGTTAATATCATTTTAGTTAGGATAAGGGCAACGCAAGTTGTCCTTATTTTTTTGTCGAAAAAAAACCTAGTTAAAAACAAAATCTCTTGGGAAAGAAGATGATAGAGATTAAGCATTAACTAGGAAAATATTTTTTCTTTATACTACACCTTTTATGGCACGAGTTAAAGGTTCTTTCCAGTTTCTTTGCCAACCAGAACTCTTTTTTACAGCTATTAAATCACCAGCCATAAGTAGAACCAAAGCATCACCAACATCTGGAGACCGACCTAATCTCTTTTTAATTTGTTCCTTACTCTCAAGTTGTATCTTTCCTCCAGCAGTAAATTTATACTTAGGAGATACAAGGTCAGCTATCATTCCTTCATGGTTTGGAATCTTACATAAGCCCTCCTCTAAGAACGCTTTAAATTTAAACCATAACTCAGCTCTAAGATTCATATACGTTCCAGACATACTAGCAGTCTCAGCAACATTAATTCCTACTGCGCTGATTCTAGCTACCCCGTTGAGAGCATCTATGACTCCCCAGCCCATTCCTATGCTATCGACATAAATTTCAACAGGGCGTAAGTGTGGCTCTGTACTATCATTCTCAGCATTTATACGCCCAGTTAATTCCATTAAGTTTAGCTTCTTAAATGTTTTTATATCAAAGATAACATTACCTCTACGCTTAACTAAAACTGAACTATCATCACCATGTCTTGCAACGTCTAAAGCCCAGTAAGTATCTTGAGTATTATCTATTGGAACATCTCTATTGATAGCTGAACTAACAAGCCCTATAGATATAACTCCATCATCCGCTTCCTCTGCAAACTCACCTTTAACTCTAACTTTATATGCTGGGCTATCTTCACCATATCGCATAGCCATTTCTTCAATAAATTCTTTAGAGACTCTTGGGCTATCGAAGGCTGATATATGAAAGGTTTTCCACGAGCCAGACAGTCTGTGATGAGTGTCAAAAAACAACCCAGAATTTCTAGTTGGATTTCCTAGTAAGATAGTATGCACATTATCGCCAGACATACTGCCAGCTGCGCTTTCAAAGACCTCCTCTGGAACTCCAGACGCTTCATCAACAACTAACATAACCTTACCATTTGAATGAATCCCAGCAAGAGCCTCTGGGGTCTCTTTTCTGGAAGTTCTGGCTGATATAAAGACTTCATTAGGTCTAGCCTTTAAGACAACCCTATCTGATTTAACATCAACCAAATCTTGTAAGCTCTGTGGCATTTCTTTTATCCAACGTGATAGCTCTGCAAAGAGAGCATCAAAAAGTTGGGAGCTGGTTGGAGCAGTAACAATAACCTTACAGTCATAATTGGTTAGCAAGGTATGTAACATTATCCACGAAGCTACGGAAGATTTACCGACTCCATGAGCTGAACGTACTGATATTTTTCTTTCACCATCAGCGATAGCTTGCATCAATTCTTTTTGCCATTCGTCAGGTTCAACGCCTAAGACGTTCTGGCAAAACAAAACAGGATTACCTTTGTATTTCTTTAAAAACTCTACAAATGGATTAGATGTTGGTTCAGTCATTTTTTCTTTTTCTTATCTTTTTTCTTTTTATCTTTTTTCTTCGTAGTTTTTTTCTTAGTAGTGGTAGTTTTCATTTTACCATAATTATAATTAGGCATTATTTACTCCTTTTTCTGGATTCTTTTTTAGCTTTATCTGATAGTTCTGAATAATGAAATAATCTTTTGCTTGTCTTGCCATGTGTCTTGCCACTATGTAACTGACCATTAGGCATTTTGTGCATACTCTTACTCCACTTAGTTCCGTCTTTAAGATAATGATTTACACCTTTCATAATTTCCTCCTACCATTTGACCTTGTTAGACCAAAATGCTGCGGACATTTTGCCCTTCTTAATATTCTTGGCGTGTCTTGCTTTAAATGATTTAGCTCTTTTTGTCATAGTCTTATCACCAGTCTTACCTTGTTGACCGAATCTAATTGTTTTTATTGTATCACCTTCTTTAGCTACAACAATGTGTGATTTAGTTTTGTGGTTTGGAGTCCGTTTAGGTTTATTGAAACCACTAACTCCAGCTCTTTCTAACCTTGAATCCTTTGCCATTAATTTAACTCTGATTTATCTATATATTGTGTATCAAATAGGTTTACTGAGAAGGCTGATACAGCACCAATACATCCTTTTGCAGACTTAATAAAATCAGCATGACCATGACAATCTGAGGGTGCTTGGCAAGTACAAAGTTCATTATTGTATTCATAACAAATTATTCTGGAACAAGTCTCAACAACTACATCAATGTAATCAGTTTCTTCAATTTTAATTTCATCAGTCATGGTGTGTCTATTATACACTATTCTTTCCTTTCCCATAAGACATTTGCAATCTCTCTATTTAATCTTATAAGTTGCCTTGTGCTTAACTCAATCTTTTCCCCAACGCCATTACGAGTTATCAACATATACTCCTTGTTAATACTAACTGTTGGATAGTCTTTAATTTGTTTCGTCATCTGGATTTCCGAATAAACTATTAACCAAAGAATCAGCCATCTTTTTTATATCTTCATCTGTTAAATCTATACCCATCTTTTCCTTTATTTCATCATCCAATTCCAAACTAATATAACCTTCGTTTTCTAGGCTATCAATAGCTTCGACATTTTGGTAATCTGAAATCTCTATAACATCTTCGTTAAAGCCATCTTCCTTTTTCTTGTTGTCCTTCATCTTTAAATCTCCTTGCTCGTAGTATTATTCTATCCAATCGGATTCGACTAGATAGCCTTCCTATATGTCCAATAGGTCTTTCACTTTCAGCTAAAGAAAACACAAATTCTTGATAAGCATTTAGCTTTCTCTTTAAAAACTTATTTTCTTCCAGAGCTTCGTTCTTTAAAACTTTCTCTTTCCTAGCTTTAGTAGTTAAAAATAACTTAATCATACTTAATCCCTTTATTTCTAAGGTAACCATCAATGTACCCTTCTGTATCGTCTTCTTCTAACACTAGAAACGAATCTTTGTTCTCGTATACTTTGCCCTTTGAACGCCTTCGAATCTTTATCATAGGCTCTCTATGGGGTTTGTTTTCCTTCAAAACAGATTCAAAAGTTGTAAATCTCTCGTTACAGTCTAAACATTCCCTTCTTCTACGAATAGAGTCGGATGTCCTTCTAGACTCAACAACCTTACTTCTTTTTGAACTACACTTTATGCACAACATTTTTTCTAAAAGAACTTTTCTTCCCTAATTTCTTCCTATGATTTAAGGGTCGTTTCTTTCTCCTACGTTTTACTTTTGTTTTTTCATTATGTCTAAAATTAATTTGTTTTGCCATGACTAAAACGGAATCCTATCATCCCAAGGTTCAGCATTTTCAAACTTAGTAACATGAGCTTCCTTGAATACTTTTTTAACTTCATTGATGCCAAAGAGAGTATCAAGAATTTCACCTAGCTCACCTAAATCATAAATAGGTTTATCTCTAACTTCTTCTTTATTTAATATCATTCTCTTATTGGCTTTATCTTTTACAATAATAAATTTTGTTTTGCTTTTAGATTCAGCAACCCAATATTCACCTTTAGGTGGTTGATGACCAGACTCTCTAGCTTCTTTATCTAAAGCCAACCAACCTTTCTCAATATTCTTACACCACTTAGCAATTTCTTCTGGTTCTTTGTGTGTAACAATAGCTATGTTTAGTTTCTTCTCAGCACTTCTAAATTTATTTTGCAGCTCTGGGCTAACTAAGTCTAGCAATGCCTCCTTACTAAACCAAACGCTTTCCATACTAGAAGCTATAATATCTAACTTATTAATATAAACTTGAGATAGCTCTGCTCTTTTTTCATCTTCTTTATTAGTCATTTTATTAACCATATCTTTTCATCCCATATACCAACTAACTCTTTGTTTTGTAAGGACAGTATTGTCCTAGATAATTTTTGCTGTTTACGCCTTAAATCTTTATCAGGAAACTGAGCAAAACTTTTAAATTCTAAATGACTCATTGTTATAAAGGTTTGCTCACCAACATCAGAGTTTATCCATTTAGTTTTACCATTCTCCTCTAAAGAATTTTTTATAATATCATAGACTAATTTCTGATTCGCTCCTAGAGCTGGCTCATATATAGGCTTGTTACCAGTTTCAAAGGTTAGCTTCTGCAAAGTAACTGAGGTATCAGAAAACAACTGTCTCTTTTCTATTTCTAAACTAATCATTTCTAACTGCTCTGTATCTTTTTGTTTCTGTACTGATAGATTTACAGTACCAGAGTGAGAACAGTTAATTGAGGTATCAACACCACCTAATAAAGCTGAACTACCTCTCAGTCCAGACGCTTCATTTTTACCGCTATGGTGAATAGCTAGTATAGCTGATTTAGTTTGTTCTCTTACAGTATCACAGGCTGATAAAAACATTCCCATATCGCTTGCAGAATTTTCATCAGAGCCAGAGTTCGATAATGTTCTGGCAATAGTATCAATTACTATAAGTTTAAAATCCTTACCAATATTATGAATTGTATTTATTAATTTATCTAACTGCTCTGGGTCTAAAAAATCTACAGTTGTAGCCAGAACATGAAAGTCAGGAGTCTTTGTTATGTCCTTATGTTTTGCAAGCCATGCCTGTATTCTTTTCTTTAAACCACCAACACCCTCTGCTGCTATAAATAAAGTTTTACCAGCTCCAGTATCATACCCTTGCCAATCAATACTAGAGGAAATAGATAGGCACATATCTATTGCTACAAAACTTTTGAATGAGGCTGGCTGACCATAAATTACTGAAAGTCCGCCTTCTGGTATAAGATTTTCAATTAGATAGGTTTGGCTTTTTAATCCCATCAAGTCATTAATTCCCATAGTAGGAAAAACATTCTCAACTACATCTTGGCTTAAATTTTCTACTAATGTAGCGTTAAGTATAAGCTCCTCAATATCACCACCAGCATCAATAAAATCTGATATATCACCCTTATCTGCAACTTTTCCTTCTAATGACAAGAAATGAAGGCTCTCAGCTTCGCTTAGAAGATGATTTGAGATAGCTTGGGTATGTAAGTACCCAGCAGAATCGTTGTCTGAGATTAAAATTACCCTTCTATCTTTGAAGTATTTATTAAGAGAAGGCTTCCAATTCTTGCTACCACCAGAGTTAGTTGTAGCTAAAAATCCAAGAGAGACAAGTCGGTCAGCATCTTTCTCACCCTCAACTATAAATATAGTCTTGTCTTTATCTTCTAATATCTTAGGTAAGTTATAAGGCAATGGCTCTATGTCTTTTAAACCCCATACAGTCTTGCCATCCTTAAAATGACGTTGCTTGAATGTCTTAGGTTCAAATCTTAAAACTTGGTATGTAACCTCTCCATTCTCATTAACATAATTATACTCATTAACTATTTTTGAGCCTTGAGGTGGTGGCTTTGCTGCTTTAGTGTCTATGTTTCTTTCACCTATCCCAAACTCATTATAAAGATAGTCTGATAATTCTCTACCAGATAAACTTTTATGTTTTTGTATTAGGTCTATTAAACCACCGCCCTCATTAGCTTCAAAATCAAACCAAGTAGCATTAGTTAAATTAACCGCTTTAGAATACTTAGTTCCAAATCTTAATTCAGAGTCTGTAGTAATTTTTATCTCACCAAAGACTTCACTTGCAACAACCTTAATTGCTTCAATATATCTTTTATCCATTAATATCTTTCCCAGTTAGTATTAAAATCATTAGTCTAGCAAATAACACATAGCCAAATAGACCTAGTGTAATTAGCATTAAATAGTGTTCAAACTTCATTATATCCATTCCAGTACAGTTTTATCTTTCCTGTTCTTACCATTCCAAACAAACCAAGCATAGGGAGTAGTTCCGCTTCTACCTTTAGGAACATCCTCGCCATTCTTCCATAAGGTTTGTCTTTCTGAAAAGACATAAACTTTTGATGGTTTGTTTTCTAAAAAGAAAGGTCTTCGCTTTTTACTCTCTAAGAAAGCCAGTCTAAGAAACATAGCAACTTTACCCTCTGATAATAAAGACATCTCAAAGGCGTGTTTAACAAACTCAAAGGCTAAATTAAAAGGTGGGTTTGTTACTATATTGTGTGGCATATCCTTAGTATACTTAGTCTTTAGAAAGTCTACACCACCAGTTATATTGTCATGCCCTCTATCTATTAAATCAGTTGATAAAACCTCATGTCCTTTATCTAAGAACACATTAGAAATATCTCCTCTGCCAGCTGCACATTCCCAGACTGACCCAGAGAAAAATTCTCTGTTATAAAGAGCTTCAACACAACTCTTAGGTGTAGGGTAATAATCATGTTCAGCCCTATTATTATTCGATACTAATTTCTGCATTTAAGTTTTTCCTTACAACAACATAGTCATGGTCAAGTTCAAATACATAGTTTCCAAAAGCTATGTAAATAAAAACAAATAAATTAACGCAAATCTCTTTCCAGTAACTCTTTTTTTTTCTCATACAGGGTTGGGGTGAGTAAGGTGTGGGGAGAGTTAGAATCTAAGCTAACAACACCTTACTCTAACTAAAACCAACCAGTATGGCTTTAGTTACTTAGAAGTCGAGGTCGTCATCAAAGTCAGGCTCTGGTGCTTTTACAGGCTCTGGCTTTTTCTCCTCAACTTGTTCTACTTGACCTAACATTGTTGCTGGTCTTTCTCTCCAATCAACAATAGATACGTTAGGCACTTGTATTTTATTAGCTTTGCCAAACTTAATTTCTTTAGTTCCGTCAAAATGAACTACTGGTATTAAATCTCCTTTTTCTTTTTCTAAAGAAAGATAAGAATCGTGCAAACCTCCTAACTCAATTAATACTGCTTTTGAGCTAGAGCCGAAATTTACCATACCTAATTCCTTATTATATAGGTTGAAACTTACATATTCTTTATGTTCTGGTGTTGGTCTATCTAGTACCGATTCGCCATAACCTGTTGTAGCAACAGATGGAGTCTCTAAACTAAAATCAGCCCATCCAACCTTCAATGTTTTTGCAAAATCTACATAACATTTAAAGTCAGGATTAACTTCATTGCTTTCTTTTTGACCTTCTTCTTTGTTAAAGATTGTTGAGGTATATACACCAGTTTTTGCATTAAACTTTAGTCTATCCCAAACTTCTCCATTACTCTCTCTTTGTTCTTCTTTAAATCCAAACGACATTTTTATCTCCTTTAAGAAAAGATTAGCCTATATCACTAACCTTGTTTAATTTAACCTAGAATATAGTAGGCTCTGTTAATTTTATAAAATATGGTGGTATCTCTATCTTCTGTATTTCAGTATCGTAACTAGGAAAGATACCAGTCTTTTGACATTCGCTATAAGTTTGTAACGCTTTTTCAACAACAGCATCACCTTCTATTATAGACATATCACCTAGTTCAAATATGCTAAAAGCATAAGGTGGCTCTTTTTCTACAGCTAAGAAATAGAACTTAGCAACCTTTCTATTTGTTGCCTGTTCCCAGCACCTCCTGTAAAACGCCTCTTGAATATGATAACCAAAATTACCACAAGCTCTTTCAAAACCTTCTCTTGAAGCATCAACAGTTGTCTTTAAATCTATGATAATATCCATACTTGGGTCTTTCTTTGATGGTCTAACTTTATCTGGTCGGCACTTCAACTTAATGCCTGTTTCTTTATCAATACAAAAAGCTGATACCTCAGACCTTGCATCTTGATGATACAATAATTTATTAACTTGAGGGCTGTTTGAGACTGCATCTTTTATTCTTAATACATCCTCATAATCACTATCAGGCAATACTACTTGTTCGGAAGTTTTACTTTCCATAGCTTCTTTATATTCCTTTTGCCTTCTATCTTTACCACCTCTTATTACGTTCTTTTTAAATAGGTTCGGCTCTAGTATTGCTGTATGGCAAGCAGTACCCTTGTCAAAGTAAGGTTTACTTTCTTGAGGCTTCTTGTTTTTAAAATGATTAGGAGTCTTTGTAGCTAGTGTTTTTAAACTTGAAGAACCAATAGCTTCATCACCAGCTCCAGAGTGATATTCAGCATTAGTCATTTCTTCTATTACGCTTGGGTATTTTATCTTCATCAATATCTCCTTTATTAGACAGGGGAAATTGGCAGTTTAATATTTGTGATTGCCTTCTTTCCGATTCAGATAAAAACATGATTCGAAAATTGTGCAAAATTATTTTTGAATCAGAAATATTTTTTGGAGTTATAAACAGCTTATCAACAACTAATGTAAAAAGGGCTATAGACTATTTTTAGAATCAAAGTAGGCTAGTGTTTCATTTGGAGGAAAGAAGATGAAATTAGAACCACTAGCTTACGCCCTTATTAAGTATGCCCTTAATCACCTTATCAGTCAGAGACAAGAACGCATCATGGATTTACAAGCCAACAAAGAAAGAACGGCTGGACAAGACATGGAGTTAAATGATTGCTTAAAGGCAGTTGAGATTTATAATGTAGATATGAATCATTATGACTACCTATTAAATACAGATGATGGTAAAAAACTTAATGCTTAAAGATATTATTATTTATTTATTGTTTGGTGATTTTTTTAATTAACTATTAAAAGAGGAACTGAAATAATTTTTTTCTTTTATCTTTAATGTCTTTTAAAAGATTATTACCTTTTTCATCATCTTCATTAACTTGTTGCTCTGTAGTATTTTGCTCTGCATTGTTTGGTTGTCTAACTTGCGAAACTCTATTTATAAATTCTTGGTCTGTTTCATTATTAGCTTCGGAAGCTACAACTAAAGGTGAACCAGCAACATTATCGTTAGGTAGCATATCTGTATAAGAGCCACCATCTAAATTAATTGGTCTAGTATATTCAAAAGGCTTAATAGGTGTTCTGCCTAAATTTTTATTTTGTTCACTTAAGTCAAACATTAAAGCATTTAATTGTTTTTGCGTAGATAATTTTTGAGCTTCATCATTTAATACCTTTAGCCTTGTCGCATCATCTATTCCAAGAACTTGACCAAACATACTATTATTAAATTTTCCAGTTTTTGCTCTAAATTTATTTAAAGCAGTTAAATCATCATTTAAGGGTACACCTTGAATGTTTCCAGACATAATTTTATCCAAAGGATTTGTTGTAATTCTCTCTCCTATCTCTGAAACCTTATTACTTAAAACATCAATAGGGCTTTGGAGATTAAAATAACTTTTCCTTTTTTTATTACCAAACATATTAGTCCTTGTTTTGTTTTGATTCTATTGTAATGGTTAAGTCAGTATTGCTAGGTGTTTGTGTTGATACATTTACATGACCAGACGCACAACCTACTACGAATAATACTGGGATAACACTTAAAATAATTTTAATCATTATTTACTCCTTTTAAACATTTGTTTCAATACTTGTTCTTCTGTTTTATCTAATGCCCTTAAATCTCCATTTGCTATACCTTCTTCTAAAGCCTCAAAAATAATATCTTCTTGAACATTTACACCCATTGCACTAAGAGCAATTTGTATTTGTTTGGCATTTTCTCTAATGTAAATTGGAATATTTCTTGAGCCAGTAAACATTCTTTTATCATGTAAGATTGTTACAACTTTCCTAGCATATTCTGGGTTTGTAAGAGTTTGATTTACTATTTGATTGTATTCTTGATTATTAACAAATCTATTTAATGTAGCAGCAGCTCTCTTATTGACTTGATGGGCTATAACTAAAGGCGCACCCCTACCGCTTGAAATAAAAGTTGATAAGTTAGCACCAAGAACTCTTGCGAACAAATCAGCAGTTCCATTTACTACTCCAGTAGCTATATCGTTATAAGTTTTTCCTAATAAAGTTTCAATATTGTAGGTGTTTGTTACATTTTCTAAACTGTCTTTTATTTTATTGTATTTATTAACACCGCCTTCTGAAGTAAATATTTCATTCTTTTTAATGAAATCATCAAGAGTTCCAGAACCAACCTTAGTGTTTAGTAATTCACTAATTTTTTTATAATCACTTGTTTTTGGTGAATATATAAAATTACCAGTATTAATATCTTTAACTAAACCAGCTTCTGTTTTTATTATATCTATAAAAGTATTTTCTAATTCTGTTGATGATTTACCAGACTTTCCTCTTACTGCATTAACAAAATTTATTAACTCTGATTCTTTACTAACTCCAGCTGGTGTATCTTTTTTAATAAATTGCAAAAGAGTCATTGCTGGGTCATCACTATTTAATAAAATATTTACAAGTTTATCATCTGGTCCATCTTGAAGTCTAATAGTTACTTTTCCATTAGTATCTACGCTTGTTTCAATTTTATCTCCTTTAAGACCAAAAGTATTCTTTGGGCTACTTAATCTTTCCTGAATAACTTTTGTGCTTTGTTTAGATAAATTTATTAAGTTATCTTTAAGATTTGGAAGTTGATTTAAAAGAACTTCATTTTCTTTTATAAAGGCATTAATGCTTTGTGGGTTATAAATATCTTTTTCAATATAAAGTTTAGATATAATGCTTTCTGTTAATTTTTCAGTTTGACTTAAATTTAACTGATTATTTTCAACAGTTCTTTTGTCTATAGTTTGTATTTTTGTATTGTTGCTTAAATTTTTAGTGTTTAAAACTAAAGGCTCTCCGCCTCTTGCTGGTGTTACATTTATTGAATTAACATTTGGATTAACTAAATCTTCTGCTGCTTTAGCTCCTGTTAGAAGTTCTTGAGCGGCAACTGTAGTTTCAAGCTCCTTACTTTCTCCTCCAAATTTTTTGATAGCTACCTCTGGTTTTATGTCTAATCTTCCACTTCTATTTAAAGATGTTATTGTGCCTATAATACCATCTTCAATATTTTTAAATAAAATATTTCCAATATCAGCATTAACTCTTTCTTGACTAGCAAGAGGTAGTAAATCATCATCTAATGCTTTTGCTAAATTTGTAACATTATTACTAGCATTGCCCTTACCACTCCTAGAAAGTTGTCCAGCTTCGTCTTGAAGCTCTGAGGCTAAATTTCTTATTTGTTGCTCAGTTGGAAGTTTTTCTTGTAAAAGTTTGTTTTCGTTTGTTAAATCATTTTTTATCTTTGCGGATGTTTTTGGGTTATTAATTTTTTCATTATTTGATGCAATTCTTTTGCTAATTTTATCAGCATTTTTAATAACATTAATTGTACTATTAGCAACTTTTTGACCAGTTGCATTAAAGGGAATAATTTTTATTGCCTCAAGAGCATTGTCAAAAGAAGAAATAACAGAAGAAGTAGGCTCAAGGTTTTGGTAAAGCTCATTTTTTTTAGTTCTTATAGTTGAAGATATTTCGTCAGCTCTTTGTGATAATAACCGAGAAAGCTCAACTGTGGTTAAAGGAGTGCCTTCTTTGTTTATTAAAGTATTATAATAAGTGTTTATGTTATTCTCTATTTCTTTTACTATATCATCACTAAAGGTAGTTAAATCTTTTTGAAGAAAAAATGGTATATCTTCTCCATCAACACCTTTTGCTTTTAAATCGTCAAACTGTTTTGAAAAATTTTTAAACTGTTCTTCTAGTTTAGCACTAACAATTCCTTTAAAATCATTTATAGCTGGATTATCTTTACCACTTAATGCGTTTCTTTGAATTGTCCATGTTTGTAAAAAATCTCCAAAATCAGTTTTACCAAATATTTGAGCTGGAAATAAAGAATTTGCTTTTGCTATTTCAGAGTTATAGGTAGCTTCATCAATCTCGCCTTTGTTTAATTTAACTTGTAAATCATCCATAAATTTAATTTGCTCATCAGCAGCAGCTCTTGCGGTTGTTAAAACCTCCTCATAATTCATGTTATTTCTATTAGCATATTGTCTTAAACTTCTAGCTAAAGGACCTTTTATCCAATCTTCTTCTTTCATCCCAGAGCCAGCTGGGCTTCGTTTAAGAGCTTCTTTTAAAACACTTGCACTTTTTTTTACCTTATCTATTCCAGCATCAATAATATTTGTTCTTGTTGTAAAAAATTTTTCTCCTAATTCTCCAGCCTTTGAACCAAGAAGATTTACTCCCTGTCTTGGTAAATTACTTGCTTTATTATATGCAGAAACAGCAAGGTCTGTGGCTGGAAGTGATAAGGAAGCAACTCCAAGAGCAGCGGATATTTGAACTAATGGTCTATATTCTTCTGGTATATCAAGAATATCACTTACATATTCAGAACCTCCAGCAGCACCTCCAGCAGTCATATCTAATGCCGTAGATGCTTTTGGTCTTTGTAATTCAAACTTTAATAAATCATCAAATTGACCAGAGTTATTGGCTGAAGTATACTTTGCATTTTGCATTTGACCTTGAGCTATCCTTCCAGTATTTGTTAAAGGCACACCAGTAGAAACATCAACAGGATTTATACTTTTAAATTTTGGAAGTGTAGATAAAATACTTCTTAGAGTACCTCCAGCTCCAGCAAAACTTCCAGCAACATCACCAGAGGTTGCTTGAGTTTTATACTCTGGCGGAATATTTTCTCTACCGCCAAAACCAAATACAGGCTTGTCGCCACCTAAAGTAAAGTTACCAAGAGCTTCATCAGCCCTTGCCGCTCCAAACAAAGGTCTATCTTGAGGATAAGCTCCTTTAAAACCAGAGCGTTCTGGCTCTGCTGCTAGCGCAACTTCTGGGTCTATTTCAGTTCTTCCAAAATCTTCTCTGTTTATATTAAATCTATTTGCTATAGCGTCATTCCTAGAATTACCTAGACCAAAAAAACTAGCTCTATTTCTGATTGAATTAGCATCTTCTCTACTAGCACTTGATAGAGCTTGTCTGTATGCTTTATCTGTTTTTTTTATTTCATCAGCCTGTGCTTGATAACCCTCATCAGTAGCTTGGCTAACTGCTGTGTTAAATGTGTTTCCAATATAAGGAACGAGACCCAATAATGAGTCAGTTAAATCAGGTATGCCTAAACCACTTAAAGGTTGTCTAGCAGCACCACCAGCTAAACCTCTTAATGTAGTTGCTAATCCGCCTTCTTCTGAAAAGCCTTGTCTTTTATCTAATATATCTTTTTGAGCAAATAACCTACTAACTAATTGAGGACCATTTTCTAAACTATTTAAGTAGTTTACTTTTTCTGAGTCATTTAAAAGACCATTAATATTAGATATTAACTCACCTCTGTTTTGTATTGGTGTATATTCGCCTGTAGTTTCGCTATATAATGGAGTTGTATTATCTGGCGTAGGTTGATTATAAAGAGCAGTTCCATCAAGAACTCTCCCAATAGCGTATTTTTCTTTCTCTGTAAGCTGAACCATTTTTACCTATTACCGAATCTTTTGTCTAATAACTCTCTTAATATTACCTCTTGGTTTTTATTGGGTGCAACCTCAAAACCTTCTTCAACAGCAATTCCTTCTTTTCTAGCTAGAGACAAAATAAGTTTAGTTAATGTTATAGCTTTTGGTAGAGCTTCGTATATTTCTGTTTGTGCAGCAGACCAGTTTTCAGGTTTTGCTTTACCAAGTTTATTAGCTGTTACCATTTGTTTATGTAAACTCTCAAAATCGTTATATAAAGCTGGTAACAATATTTTTGCATTAGAAACACCAAAGTCTATAGAGTTTGTTAAATCTGGTAAAGTTTCTTTAACTAAATCAAGACCAGCAACTTGAGACCTTTCTCCAACATCTTTAGCTAAAGCACCCTTTAATTCGTTATAACCAGTTTGCAAAAATGTTCTGTATTTTGAATAGGTATCATTAGTTAAAGCATCTGGAATAAATTTGCCAAGAAAATTTTCTTGGCTAAATTGAGAAATAGCAGAAGGAAAACCTATTCGCCTTTTATTAGGCTCTCCTTTATTTGAATTCGCTCTACCACCTTGAGTATAATCTCTTAAACTAGAGTTAAAAATTTTATTATCGCCTTGAAAGAGGTATTTTAAACTTATGTCTGAGTCAAAACCTAAATCAAAACCAGAGGATGGTGTTTGTTTTTCTTCTACACCTTGTTCATTTTCAACTATTTTAGGCATAAAATAACCTAAATCGTTTATCTGGTATCTTTCACTTAATATCTTATTATTTCTGTTTAAAGAATTTCTACCTAATAGTGATTGAACTTTACCTTGAATACCTCTGGGGTCAATATCATCTCTACCTAATATATTTAAAGTATTTTCATTTGCTTGTCGTGTTTTATAATCTGCTACTGAAAGTACATCAACTTCTTCGTCATTTTGTGCATTGAGTATAGTTCGTATATCTCTTGTACTTCCTAAAAAATTACCTTGTTTATCAATTAAAACAGAAGTCTCAGGAGCGTTTTGACTATTTATAAATTCATTTTGTAGTTGTAATTCTTTTATTCTTAGGTCTGTTGAATCTCCTAGAATATTGTCAACAATTTTTCCGCCATACCTATCGAAAATTTTACCTACCTTGTTCTCAGGAGCATTACGACCAAAAGTTCTTAAAATACTAGGAGCAACATCTGTGTTAATATTTGGAGTATAAGCTGGCACACCTTTCTTTGTAACTGGAACTCCAACCTCATTTCCATTTGGCTGGTCAGCAAACCTTAACATCTCAAGGTCTTTTGTTAATCTTCTAAATCTATCATCCATACCTATAGCCATTATTTAATCTCCTTAACCAAATGAAAGTGTGCTTGATTTGTTTTGTGATTTGAGCGGTGTTGGGAATCCACTTAATAAACCACCTAAGAATTGAGCTAACTGCATTTGATATTCTTCACCCTCTAAGAACTGCTGATAATCAAAATCTAATTCTTGTTGGGTTCTAGCTGTTCTTCTATCACCTACATCAGTTAAAGCACCAAAACGAGCCATATTTGCATCTGTAACACCACCAGCTAAATTAGCAGAATTTAATAAGCCCTGTTGATTTTGAGCATTAGCATCAAGACCAAACTGTGCGTTGGCTTGACTAGATGTTAAGTCTGCTCCTTGATTAGCTAGGTCTGCTTGCAGACTTGAGCCTTGATTAGCTAGGTCTGCTTGAAGTGTATTAGCAATATTAGTTGATTGTTGTCTAAATGTATTATCAACATTAGATTGAGCTACTCTGTAAGCATCATCTGCCGACATTCCTTGCATCTGTAAATTTCTAGCTGCGTTATCAAGTTGTATAGCTCTTTCATTTGATTGGTTAGCCATAGCTGCGTCTTGCATTATTTGTGTATTAAATTGTCCTAATGATAAATCTCTAGCTTGGTTTAATCTTTGAGTTTCCATTGCTGCATTTAAGTTAGCTTGACCAGCAGTTAAATCAGCTGATTGATTTAGTTGTCCAGCGGTCATTCTATTTTGTATGTTTGTTAAACCTCCTTGATTTAATAAACCTATGTCTTGCATAGCTAATTGATTAGCTGTATCAAAACCTTCTTTATTAAGTAATGCTGCTTGTTTAGCATATTGACCCATAGCATTATTGTTTATTAAACCAGCCTCAACAGCTTGTCTTGTTCCACCAAAAGCACCAGCTTGAGCTGCTCTTGATTGAAGGTCTGATAGTTGCCTATCTCTTTGAGTCACTATGTCGTTTAAAGTTACATCTTTAACTTGTTGGTTGTACTGATTTGTATAAGGGGATAAATCTGTTCCAGCAAGTGTATTTGGATTATATGTTTCAGCATTAACTCTTTCAAAGTCTATACTTCTTTCTAGTATTTCTCTTGCTGATATATCGTTAGGGTCAGCTACTCTTTCACCACCAACATCTCTGGAAGAAAAATCATAAGCGTTAATATTTGCAGCTGGGTCAATTAATCCAGCAGTTACATCTCTTGAAGCCACATCTCTAGCAGAAACATCTAGCGGAGAATAACTAGAACTAGCATACATATCGTCATAAATATTATTGAGTCTTTGCCCTTCTAGTTTTCCGTCTTTTGTTAAGTAATTAATAGCTAGAGCTTCCCCTCTACCAGTAGCGGAGTCTGGTGCAGCAAATCTAGGGTCTCCATATTCTTGATACTCTTTGAGTCTTTGACCCATAATAGGCTGTCCATATTGACTTACTTGACCAGTATCATATTCTTCCATGATAGTACCTTTACCGACATCAAAGGTTTCTTGCATCATAGCTCGGATTGCTGGGTCTAACTCTGAACTTCCACTTGATTTTGATTTTCCCATTTCTATAACTCCTTATCTAAAGTAAAGAAAGTTGGTGTGTAACCAACATCCTTAAATTCTCTTTGCCATCCTTTACGACCAGTTAAAGTTGTATATTTACAACCAACTGATTTTGCCTTGCGTTCTAGTATTGGCATTATTTGTTTTATTTCTTCTGTTTTACCACCAGCTAAAAAACCATGTAAATTATAGTATTGTGGGAAAACATGAACTTCTGTTACGATAAAGGAGTTTCCAAAGTTATGAAAAAACATATCACCTTTGGCTATACTTTCTCTTACATCATCAACAGTATGACTATTCTTTCCATAGTCTAATGCTTTTTGAACTGCCTGTCTATATTTATCAAAAGTTTCTATTGTCATATTGCTGTTGTTCCTAGGTTGCCAGAGTTATCTACAGTTACCTTATAACGAGTTCCGTTAGGTGCTTTAAGTATTAATCTTCCGTCATTAATATTTACATCCGTATCTTTCTTAAAGTTTCGTCTATCTTCTTGTTCTATAATAAAATTAGCCTGTTGTTGAAGGTTTGAGCTATATTCTTGTGATGCGGTAGGTAATTTCATTATCCTCTCTCTCCACCAGCTTTTACGAACATTTGCATTATACCAACTCTCCAGTCTGTATTACGAGCAGTATCAATTCTAAATTTTACTTCTCTTGCCTTAAAGCGAACATCTGTTGGGTTAGCTAGAGTAAAAGCTCCGTAACTTGTCTCAGGACCAGTAGGATAGTTTCTAACTTTAAAAGTAGCGGTAACATCTCCTAATGTTTTTTCGTCAGGAATAACACTCAACACATTCATTAACCTACCCTCTGGTTGGTCTATTTGGTACGGAGCTGATTCGGCAAACACACCAGTTGATTCTCCAGAGTAAGTATAACCTGTCTCATGTTCATATAATTTATTGTCAGCACCAACCATTAATGGGTTATCAAAAGTACCTTTATCAGAAGCACAAGTTCTCGCTAATTCCCCAACAATCCAATGATTTTCCTTGTAATTCCAAGCAATATACTTATCCACCTCATTACTATTCGCAGAAGGATAAAACCACCATATCTCAGAATTTGCTGAATTATTAAAACCATAAACTTTTGACCTTTGAGAGTTATTTAAATCGCTAAATACATAATCACTTACATCTGATTTTAAAGGTTTAACAACTCCATCATATATAAAAAATCCACCTCTACCAAACCAAGCACAAAATGTCTCGGTAGCAACAGCTGCATTAGTTGATGTAGCTCCACAATTTGAACCAACCCTATCAAAAGAATAAACAAAAGGAAGTCCAACATAAGTTGCTGTATAAGCATCAACAGTAGATAGTATAAGAATCTGTCCTCTTACCCTTATACCATTTAACAACTCACCAGCACCAGTAATATTAAAAGAACCAGTTTGATTAGTAGCAGAAGGTGTCCAGTCTGTATTATCTTCTAAGTCAGACCATTGTACTTTTTTTCCATCACCACCAGCACCAATAAGCATTAGAGAGCGTTCTTCTGTAACTACAATTCCTTGATTAGACGTAGGACAATTTGCTATTGGAGCTGCTACTGTTCCTACTGTACCAGTCCACTCATAAGCTCTGCCATCTCTATTTGAACAGCCTACTAAATAAGAACCCCAATTATCTAAAGACCATGTTGTAGCTGGAGTTAAAACACCATTATCAGGTCTTTGTGTTCCATAATTAGCTGTTCCATAAATATAATTACCAAAACCTGTCGCAGCAGAAGCATCATCAAACCCAGCAGTAAAGTTAGTTGGGGTAATGTCGTATTGTGTTCCAATTTCGTTATAAATATATAATCTTGAGGATGTTCCTACTGCTGTACGTCTGTTATTTGAGTTGTCAGTCCAAGTTCTGATAGCTCTAGCCTTGCCTATTGTCGTGGCAGTACCTCTCTGTGTCCATCCTCTTATGGGTTGCATAGCACCTTCATTCCAACGAACTAAATTACAATCAAGCCAACGCCCTTTAGCTTGCATTTCTGTTCCGTTTTTATAAACACCACTTGGTAAATTTATCGGTACATAAGGCATTATCTTTTAACTCCAGCTTTAAGCTCGTATGTTCTAAGAGTTCCTAATCCTAAAACTCCGAACAATACAGGCATCATAACAGACATATCAGCTTGCGGTATATCAATATCAAATATAGCAAGAATCGGTGAGAAAAAATACTGTAAACTAAAAGATAATACTAAAACCCAACAAAGAGTTGGTCTCCACATTGATTGAAATAAACTTGAACTTTTAGCATCTTGTAGGTTAATTTGTGCTTGGGCTTTATCTATTTCAGTAATAGAGGATATTAAATCAGACTCAAGTTTTGACTTTAAATCTTTATCCGAAACAAACTTGTCTAATATTTTAGACACATTTCCTACAAGAGAAGTTGCTAACAAACTCATAATCTATCTTCCTTACTTGGTAACGCCATATAACCTAGACATCTTTCAAAAGATAATCTTGTTATTGCGTTATCTTTAAAATTAGATTCCGCTACTTTAGTTGTAGAGCCTGTTATTTCTTCAACTGGTCTAAACAGTATTGCTTTTTTATCAGTCGAAGCTAAAGCCACAATATCTGTATCTTCTTTTGTTAATTTTCGTTTTGCTTTTCCTACGCAAGTAGAAAAATTATAACGAGGTTTTTTTCCTTTTGCAGAAGTTTTATCTATAGTTCCAGAAGATTTAACTTGAAGTCTTATAGGTTTATTTAAGATATTAACTATAATGTCATACCCTTCTGCTTCAACTAAAGAAGTATGATAACCTAATTTTTCTAACTCAAAACAGACCATTAATTCACCGACTCTTCCTAACTGCTTATTGTTGTTACCCAAACCATTTTCCAAGACCAGCACCAACACCAGCGGATATTCCACTAGCAGTTAAAAACATTCCTATAATTATTCCTCTACCAGACTTAAATTGTCCTTCAAGAGAATCAATTCTTCCGTTTAATCTATTAACTTGTTTTTCTAAAGACTCGACTGCTACGAGTAATTTTCCTTGTTCTAGTTCAGATAAACCAGCCATAAAAATTATCCTTTCTTATGCTTGCAATTATAATGCACATTATTAAAGTTTAATGCACAATATTTAAGAGCCTTTCTGTAGTTTTCTGGAACATACTTAAAAGGTACAAAAGAACAAGCTAAAGATGATAGTGTAACAAAACTTGTTATAATAACTAATAATACTAACATTTCTACTCCTATTCGCTTGGTTTATTAGGCGTATTAATATAAGGAAAACCTTCTTGCTCTGGCAAATCTCTGAGGTCTTGCCTGTAAGTAGCCATTTCTTCTGAAAGCTCTCTATCAGTTAAAGCATAACTATCTGTTAATTTTAATGCTTCATCTCTCTCTCGTCTTTTTGAGTAAATATCCCCTTGTAGTTCTTCTTCTGTTTTACTTTTTACAGTCCAACCTATGCTCCAAACACCATCTTTATAAGTTGGTGCTTCATCAAGTTCTAACTTTTTATCGTCAGATATTTCTGGTCTTGATTCTACAGAAACAGGATATACATTATAAGATTGTAAAACCTCCTCAGTTATTTCAGAAGGAAAACTTGTATTTGGGTTATCCTGTTTTAGTTGTTGAGTAGAATAAGGATATTGGTCTATAACCCCTCTGCTCTTTTCTTTTACTTGCGACATTTTTTTTCTCCTTTGTTTTAATTAATTAACTAACATTTGAACCAGAATATAATTTAGTCCAAACAGCATCTTCTCTTAATGTTGTGAATTTAATAGGTTTGTTTGCAATATTTGCTGGAAAATCAAAATCTATTGTAGAACCTACTTGTCCGTTGGTTGCGTCAAGAACACGAAACTCGTATCTTGAATTACTTACGGCATAATTTGGACACCATAAACCAACATAACCATTATCATTAATTCTTCTCATAGAAAAACTTGGAAGTTCGTAGCTAGAACTAGGTGTTCCTATATAAATTCCAGCAGTTGCTTTATAGACAATATCTGAATAATCTGTGCCATCTCCACCTGACTCATAACTCATTGATTGACCGCTACTCCAAGTAGTTCCTGTTTCAACATAACCAAGATTATATGCGACTGAACCATAACCCGTTGCGTAACTTCTAATAAATCCCCACATACCTTTTACTCCGTCTGAAACAACACTAGCTTGTTGTTCATAATCAAAGGTTAAATTTCCTTGTTGATTAATAGGAATCATAGCTGGAAAATTAAAAGGTGAAGTTATTGTTGGGTTAGGTGGTTTTTGTGAAGACTCATTACTAGAAGTAATCCCCATTGAATCTCCTGTATCACCACTAACTGCGGCAGCAGAAGTTTCGCCATTCCAAGAAGCCCAATTTTCATCAAAGTATTTTTGCATTGATAAACCTGAACATATCCTAACTGCCGTTCCTCTTGAGTAATTAGAAGTTGGTCCAAGAATATTGCTTATATTTGATACACTTACAGGGGTGTCTTGGTCTATAGAGGCTGATTGAATTTTAACTTGGAAGCTGGAGTTTGAACTTCCTTCTTGCCAAGCAATATAAACTTTTCCTGTTGCATATTCTTTCCAATTATAAAATGCACTTGTTGAATTGTAGTCATAATTAACCATAGGACCACCATTATAAAGAGCTTGATTACCAAAAGTACCAGATTGAAAATCTCCAAAAACTGTAGGTGTTGTTGTTCTATCATTTGTAAAAGTATAACCTTGAAATCTATTGCCTGATGTACTCCCATTATAATTAAGTTGTTGAAGCCAACCTAAAGTATCTGTTCCACCCGAACTGTTAAAATAAACAGGAGCGGAAATACCATAGCTAGGTCCGTAAGCATTAGAAGTAAATGTAGGTAGTGTTGTATATATTGAATAAAAACTACAATCCCCAGTTTCTACATCAATACCCCAAACATAACCATTACTTGCAGCCATAACCCACCAGACTTTTCCTACTTCACACCACCAACAATTATCACCTCTGCCGTTAGTAGGGAAATAATAATATGGGTTAGCACTACTTCCTGTTGGGTAACCAATCTCTTTTGACCATGAAATATTACCTTCAGTATCTACTGCTGATAGATAATATTTGTCTGAACCAGAATTATCACTTACAGTTAAGATAGGGTGTAAAACTTCTCCAGCCGCACCGCCACCGCCACTAGCTGCCATTAAGGCTTTTGTTCCTACGCTCATTTAATTATCTCCTAGTATAAATCTTGTCCAGCTGTAAAGGCAAACCAAGTTGTTCCACCATCAACTGTCAGTAAAACAAAAACATCACAATTTGAAGTTGATAAGGTAGGTGCTGTGTCGGCAGCCCATTTAATAGCCGAAGCCCATGCGATAGTATAAGCAGAACCTCCTACCTTTAAAACCATAGCGTAAGCATTACCACTAGAGGGTATGTTGTTAATAGTTAGAGTTGTAATGTTTTGAGAGGGAGTAAACTCAAAAACATTTGCAGTAGAACAATCTAAAGTTAATGTTCCTGTTGATTGGGTAACTGATGTTTTTGTTTCCCTAGAGGATGTAGATTTTAAAATTGTTGAAGTAACAGGAGCTGGAACACTTCCACCTACTATAGCTCCATCAACAGTACCACCATTTATATCAACAGTTGTTACAGAACCACCATTAGAAACAGTAGCTCCAGAAAAAGAAACTGTACCTGTAGAGGTTAAATTGGTTGCTGTTACAGCATTAGCTGATGTTCCACCTATAACAACTCCGTCTATAGTACCACCATTTATATCAACAGTTGTTACAGTTCCTAAGTTTGAAATAGTTGCTCCAGTAGCTGATATAGCTGCGTTGTTAAGGGTAACAGCACCAGAGGCTATTAAGCTACCTCCTACTGTAAGTGTCTTGCCACTACCAACTTGAACTCCTATTGAAGTTCCAGTACCATTTGATGAAAATAGGGCATCTATAGTATCAAGACCTGTGTTTAACTTAGTACCCCAAGTGTCGGTGCTTGCACCGACCTCTGGCTTTACTAAGCCTAAATTTGTTGTTGTTGTATCTGCCATTTTTTTCTCCTTTTAAATTAAAAATTATGCGGCTACTCTATAAACATTAGTCCAGTCTGTCGGTGTAACAGAAACATCTTCCCATTTATATCTTGCACTAAAGTTGGTTGATGAAGCTGCTGATATATTATTAACATCTATAAATACTACTCTTTCTGGTATAACTGTTACAGAAGAAACACCATTAATAGGAAATGGATTTCCAGAAAATGTAACATTTGCAATAGCACTAGAGGATGAAGCTCCCACTACAGGTATAATATTTCCAGTAACTACTTGACCTATTAGGCTAGAGCTAGATACTGCTGATATAGTAACTGCAACATTTGTTGTGTAAGCACCAACTGCACTTACGGAAGCAACTGCATTAATAGTAACAGAAGCATCTCTATATGTTCCAGCAGAATAATTACCATAACCATATTCACCAGAACTATATGTATCTACTGGTTGAGCAGCTGTTAGGCTTAATGATGATGTTGCTGTGGATTGAATAACACCACTATCGGTTATAGCCCATTCTCCAAAGACATTAGTTCCGTAATCATTTAGTCCGTACTGTCTTACAGCTAAAAAACCAAAAGAAGATGTAGCTGTGATTGTAACAGAAGCATCTGTTATAGCCCACTCTCCGTAGACATTAGTATTGTATATACCTTGACTATAATTACGAGTTGTCATTGTTGTCCTATGTTAAATCAATATCTAAATCGCCAGCTGGCACTCTAAAAACATCACCAGTAGAAATTGGTTTTGATACAGATAAAGTTCCTACTGCATATAAGTTACCGCCTGTAGCTGCATCAAGAACTCCGACTGCAACAATAGTTCCCCAACTAGATTGTGCTGTTGCAAATTCTACTGCTGCTGTATTACTCGCTTGAGAACCAGTAGTAGTAAAAGCTACAGTTTGTCTTCCATAACCAGTACCAGAGGTTGATACCTCAGTTCCACCAGTACCAGCATCATTTGGTGCTACTGTGTATAAAGCTAAATGCTTTGTAGCAGCTGGTGTAAAGGCTGTACCACTAAAGGTATATGCTAAAATCTTATTTTCTAAGTAATCTGAAAAGCTCATAATTATCTCCTATTGTAATGCTGTTGCTCTTATTCTTAAAGTTGAATCTCCAATTCTTGCATTAGAATCGGCAATATTAAGGTCGTTTATTAATTTGCTGTAAATACCAGCCCAAAGATTTACCCTAGCATCTTCCACCAAGTAGGGTGCAGATTGTAATAAAGTTCCGTAAAGGTAAATATCAGGTGAAGAATTAAGCAACCAGTTAGTAGTATTTGTATCAGACAACACTTCTATTTTTCCATAGTATGTTAATTCTCCAGTTAATGTAGAATTATCAGCTGGAACAGGAAGAACTTCTAACTCTTGTCCAACAACTGTATAAACTGACGGGCTACCATTGGTAGAGGTTGAACCTCTCAATCTATCTAGCTGTTCGCTAGTAACAAATTGTAATGTTGTTATTGGATTTGTTTCTATAACAAGGTCAACATTTTGTAACCAATCAGAAGGTACAGCACTATACTGAGAATCAATAGTAGCTGTTGCTCTTTTAATCATCTTTCTATTTCTTATCTCTCTATTAAACTGAGCTTCTGCTAATGTTATAAAGTCAGGTATAACAGCAGTTAAATCTGAACGTAAAAGCCAACTAGCTATAGAGGATTGAAGTTGTGCATAATTTGTAATAGCCATTAAACATTTCCCTCTCTAGTTCTAAAATATTTATTCTCTGGGTCATTCAACCATTTCTTAATCGCAACAGGGTCATCAATAATACCCTTTGCCTTTAAATCATAATAAACCACCATAGGGATAGAAGCGACCTTGTTCCAGTCGTTCCATTTAGTACGTTTGTCAGTTTCTTTAAGTTGATTTTTATTATCATTTATAATTGCTGTTACGTCTTGTTCTGTTGATATAACAAAATGATGGTCATTATTACCAGTCGTATCTTCTTCAAAAGTAAAATTGTTTAAAATTTTAGTTTCGTGGTCAAAACTTATAAGTCTTTTTTTTGTCATAATTCAGTTCTTATGGGGAAGGTTTTTACACCCTCCCCATACCTATTCTGATTTAAGCGTCTGTTAAGTCCGCAACAACTCCAAGAGCTGCTTCGTTCTTAATTTTTAGACCATACTCAACAAGTAACATTCTTTTCTCTGCATCACCTGTTTTAGCAAGCTCAATACTTTCGATAGGTCGAAGTATAGTTGTTGCATAAAATTCAGGGTCAAGCACGAATGCGTCTCTGTCTCTTTGGAATCTATTAGCCACGATATTTACTGTACCGAAATCTGATACATAAATGTCTGCTGCACCAATAATAACGCCAGCTTCTGGTTTGTTAATTTCATAACGATTGGCTGCAATTCCTACAAATGTAGAGACAACAGTTTTGTTATGAGGACCAACCATAAGCATTTTTGGAGTTCCGCCTTGTGTCCAAACTTTTTCAATTACATCATTTAATAAAGTAATTGTGAAAGCTCGTCTATTTCCAGCTACTGCATCTCCAGCTGCTGCATTAACAACACCACCAGCTACTGTTGGGTCTGCACCGCCAGTACCTCTGTTAGAGTTTGTTCTTAGCCATGCTGGTAAACCAGCTGTTCTTCTAGCTGTACCAGTTCCACCGCCTACTGCTACTTGGTTTGCAAGTAATGTAGTTTCTTGGTCTCTTTTTAATTCTTGACCCATTTTGGTGATTTGATAAGCAAGTTCAGAAGTACGACCAGCAGCATCAATAACAGATAAATTGTCTGCTAGGATGATTAGTTTTCTGGAAATATTTGTGTAATTTCCAATTCTGCTTGTTGGGTCTGTTGCTGGGAAAGCTGCAATGTCGTCACCATCAATTTGATAGTTAGCTACTGCTTGTGCAAGGGAATCTGTTTGCCATTCAAAGAATGTATTCCTAACAGTTTCTCTGCCACCATTTGACATAAATGGTGTTTCTTCTGGGCTAATATTATAAATAATATTAGATAGTTCTTCTCTGATACCTATTGAAGCGTATCTTGTAAATGTATTTGCAATGATAGTCATTGGTTTAGTTCCTTATAAATATTAATCGTTTAACAACATGGAAACAGCTTGAGCTGCGTCTTGCCATTTCCCACTCTTTTTTAAGTTAGAGGTCGCTTTCTTAAATTTATCTTGAACTTTTGGTGCTAGTTTCGCTCCACTTTTCATAACCCTAGTTCTTTTTTGTGGGTTATTAGTTTTGCTAGAAACCTTTCTTCTGCCCTTATCATACAACATTGCTTTTCGTAAAACCTTAACGTGGTCAGCTTTTACTAAAGCACTTACTTCTTCCTCAGAAACTCCTTGATTTATAAGATATTTCTTTAAATCTTGTTGTTCCTTTGTGGCTCTCTTTTGGTCTTTCCATTCTGGAATAACCTCTTGTAGCCTTTGAGCTTCGTGAGATAACAAGGTTTTATATTGTTCCATTTGTTCTCTCTGTTCAATCTGCATAACTCTTTGCTTTTCGGCTTGAGCTGCTTGAAGTTTTTCATTCTTCGCTTGATTGAAACGATTCCACTCATGTTGTTGTCTGCTTGCTTCAATGGGGTCTGTTTCGTATAGGTTATCCCAATCAGGCTCTGGCTGAGAGTCCATATTCTTTATTTGACCCTCTAATGCACTCAAAAGTTGGACATATTGTTGCCGTTCCTCTTGTACTTGTTGAAACTCAGATTCAAAAACTTTCTTATCTTCTGCTAGTTTTTGACTTTGTTTCGTAAAATGCTGTTGCCTTGAATATCCATTTCGTAATTCATTGAGCGGTACATCAAATTCTTCACCATCTACTTTTACTCTATATAATGGCTCTGCTTCTGGTGTGCTTTCCGAATCACTTTCGATTTGTTCGTCTGCATACAGTTCGGAATCTTCTTCACTCTCATAAGACTCTGCTTCATATTCCTCAGAGTTATCTTCATAAGAATCTTCGTACTCCTCGCCAGTATCAACGTCTTGTGTTTCTACCGACTGTTCTTGGTCTTGAGCAACTTGGTTCTGGTTAACGTCTTGACGTTCCAAAATTTTAGTTACCTTATCTAATGTCTGTAAATTATCAGGCGATTCCAACGGAACATCCGCTATATGGGGTGTCGCTTCACTCATTTTAAACTCCTTTTATATTATTTTCTACTTTTTAATTTATCTGAATTAATTTTAAGAACATGAGCGTTATCAGAAACCGCCCACATTTTTTCTTCTAAAAGGTCTACTGCCTTTAAAAGAGAATACAATTTTTCTCTTTCTTTATCTTGTGTTGTGGATGTTGTTTGCCAATCGTGAAAGACATCTTCTTTAATACTTTGTATTACAGTTTTAAAGGTTATGCTTTCTAAGATTTGTTTTGCATTTTTACCAAATAAAATAACGTCATCTATTTCATGGCTCATTGCGGAATACCTCTATTCATTGGGCTAACAAGATTTTGCTGTTGTTTCATTTGTTCTCTATCCCTTTCAACTAAAGCTCTTATAACTTCTGTTTCTACTTTAGAGCCATACTTAGCTTCAATTTCAGCTGCTTTTAGTAGTATTTCAGAGTCTAACTTGTCCCTATCTAGGTCATCAGAGCGTTTCATTTTCTCTGTATCAAGCTCTAATCGTGCAGCAGATTTAGCCATATCAGCCTGTATTTCTTGTATCTGTACTTGAATTAACTGTTCAGCAGCGTCAGGTTTCTTGTTCTGTTGCATCATAGCTTTTTGCTCTGGTGTTATAGGTTCAACTTCTTTGAAGAACATTCCAGCATCTTTAAACCCAGCAAGCTCTACCATCTTTGCCATTGTGTTTCTGTACTGTGTCATCTCAACTAAAGGATTGTCAGCACCTAGCGTTTGAAGTATCTGTTCTTGTTTGCCAGATATAACACTTAGATATTGCATACGTTCTTGTGTTGAACCATTGCCAAGACCAACATTAACAACAACATCCATACCAGCATCCCATGCTCTAGGGTCAATAGGAATCCATTCGTTTCTTAAACGCACCATTCTTTGTTTATCTTGATGTGTTGTTAATAACTTTAAGATACCTTTGAACAATGGCTTCATACCTTTCTCAGCAAAGATACGAGCTATCAGCTCAATATGTTGTTGACCGCCTTGAACAGTTGCATTAACTGCTGTTGCTGTTGCAGATTGTAGGGCATCAGGGTCTAATCCCATTGCTGCCTTAGATATACCAGTTCGGTTTTCTTTTATCTCATCCATATATTGTAGCATAGGAAAGGCTTGTTGACCGACAAAAGGTACGCTGAAAGGTTGTACTGCTCCAGCGTTACGAGTACGAATAATACCACCGACCTCTGTATTCATCACATCTTCTATATTAACTTGTCCTTCGACAACAGCAACTCTAGGGTGAACAGATAAAGCTAAACTATCTAACATAGAACGCAGTATCATAGACTTCACTTTCTGTATATCTTGTGTAATGTCTGCTATAGATGTACCAAAAAACGTATGTGGCTCTGGGTCAGGACAAAATGTTACGAAAGGTATATGTGAACATGGATAGTTTCTTTTAATTTCGTAGGTATTTCCTAAACAACAGACACGCCTTAATTCTGACATACCATCACCAGTCATATCAATCTGCATATAGGCTTCAATATACAACACTTTAAGGTTGCTATCGTCTTGGTCGTTATCAGTTGTATCAACACCTAATGGATGTCTAGCTCTGTATTCAGCGTTATTTTCCATCTCCATATCATAAGGAGACGCATATTTTATAACATCATCATATTCATAACCCATGCTAACCAGTTCTGATACAGTTAAGTAACGTCTATGACCTACGAGGTACGCATCATCCATAGAGGTTGCGTTGCGGTCTATAAGAAATTCTTCTGGTGGTAGGCTTTCAACTCTAACGCATCCGCCATCCTTCTTTCTCTTTAACTTCACATCATGCAACTGTGGTATCATCATGGATTGTTGCATTAACTCAGGAAGAACTTCTTGAGCCTGTGGTGGTAAGAGCTGTTCAATCATTTGCTCTGGAGACATTTCTCCGCCCATGCCACCTAATTCTTGTCCGCCCATCTCAGCAATAGTATCGTCAACTGCCATTTCTTCTTGCATCATTGGTGCTTCTTCTTGCATCATTGGCATTTCCGCACCTTCGCCTCCCATCATACCTTGCATCATGTCGCCCATATCCTCTGGGTTGACTTGGACAGTTGCTTCTGGAGTAGGGTATGCTGGGTCAGGGTAGGATTTAATTTTGACAATCTCAACCTCGCTGTCAGACTCTAATACCGCTAGGGCATCATCATCTAAACCTTCGTATTCAAAATACTCAGCGTGGTAGTTGTCATCCCACCAATACTTAATAATGCCATTCTTACATAACAACGCATCTTTAAAGGCATTGTAGAAAGCTGTAAAAGCATCATTATCTTGTTGTAAAACTACCCTGTTAATATAATCGGTAGCTTGCTCAGAGTTTTTGATGTCCTCTTTTCCAAAAGGAACGAAATCAACGACATTCTCAGTAGAGAAGAAAATACGCATTAGGCTCGGCATTATATCAGCGATTGTGTCATGCACATCTCGACTAACGACTTGGCTACGCCCAGATTCCTCATTGCCGAAAGGAAGCCCATTGTAATAATCAATGGCTGTAGCTCTTATGGGTGAAATAGTATTGTCTATAAAATCAACCGCATCATCTATAGCGGAACTAACTGTACCAGTTAAATCTTCGTTGCTAGGTTCTTCTCCTTCATTGTAAGTCTCGGAGTTAGAATCCCCATACATATCATCTAGGTCGCTATCTTCGTAATTGTCTTTCATTATGTTTTAACCGATTTTGATTTTTGAGATTTTTTGGGGGTAGAAGTTTTAACTTTAGTCTCTTTAGGGGGTAGGTTTTTGACTAGCAAGTCATGTACGTTATATTGAGCATCATACCGAGTAACCATAGTTGATTCCTTTTTGTCGCCACATTTAGCGTTATAAAAGTTTATTCTATAACAAAAAAATTTTTTTTACTAGGTATATATACATTATGTGGTGGTGGTTGTGTAATTAGACACAAGATGTTGTTATCTTTTTTCCCTGTGTATGTATTTTTTTTTTGATTGGTGTGTGGGAAATTGGTAACCCCTACCCCCACATATACCAAGACAAGGGGGGTCTTAGCTCAGAAAACTCAATTAAATCAATAACTTAGCAAAAAGATAATACATCTTTTATAGTAATAATAACTGGTAATTGTTCAAGCATTGTAATAAATGAACAGCTTAAACTTTCTTTAAGGCTTCCAGATGCAAATCATTTGTTGATATATTAACTTGGACTTGATTAGTTGCACCAGCTTTGAATTGGGCATTATAAGAACCAGCCAGCCACTTTCTAGAGTCAATCATTAGCTTACTTTTATTAATAGATTCATTGTCGAGGTCAGTTGAGTCGGCAATCTCAACAGTTTCAGCCGCTAAGTCTTGAGCCTTTTGAATCTGGAACTGCTCTCGAGCATGTGTAAGGGCTTCTCTTTTCCCTTCTGGAAAAGCCTTACTAGGCGTCTCAAGGTACTTATAAAACAACCCCCAAGTAAGAGAGCCTTTACCTTTTCTGGTGAAGCCCTTCAAAGATTCAATTTGACCTTTAACAATCTTACTAAATGAAGCACCATTAATTACGGCTTCAAATAATAGATTCTCTAGCTCTGATTCTTCAGGGTAATTATCCTTGATATGTTTTAACTGTTGCCTAGTTATTTTTTGTCCAGCCATCTGATTCGATTCCTTTTTAAATTAATTAATTATAAATAAAATAGGCACAAAAAACAAACGTTAAAACATCCGCAACATTGCAACAACCTCTATATCCTAAAGGATATATAG
>Ga0209709_10000554_pt1 | contig 35937 bp, 47 predicted proteins | sample ArcticOcean_MG_C_2_FD_187435 | JGI IMG/M metagenome (GOLD analysis project Ga0209709, IMG submission 187435) | Marine microbial communities from western Arctic Ocean - ArcticOcean_MG_CB4_136 (SPAdes) (version 2) | ecosystem: Environmental > Aquatic > Marine > Oceanic | place: Arctic Ocean... | reverse complement strand
AACCATAACGGCAAGGTTGCTTGTTGATATGGGTTACACTTGTGCGAGTCTGATAGAAGGGTACGGTGATGAAGAATGAGTGGTAACTCCTTCGTGGGTGATTGCCCCGAATGTGGTGAGAACACTTGCCTAAACAATGTCAGCACAAGACCACCGTATCATAACTTAGAGTGTTGGTCGTGTGGATATTTCAGCATAGCAGAAACAGGAATCCTGAGTGATGAAGACAAAGCAGAATTAAAAGCAACGATGGAGGATTCAGCATGAAGAAAACCGAGATAGCAAGAAAGATTGAATCACTATTCAAGATCGCAGGTCAAGGTGAAATAACCGATACCAGAATATACTTCGGAAACAAGTGCTGGGATTATGATTCAAGCGGCAATAAGAAGGTTCTAACGGACATACGAGGCTCGGAATACAGCCAGTATGCCAATGATGCTACAATCACCTGCACATACGAAGGTGCGGTGTATTCAGCCCTCAATAATGATTCTTACGGGATGAATCCATTGAGAGAAGATCTGAATGATATGCTTGATGAATACGGATATTACTTTGAAATGGGCGAGGCGTGGAATTTTGCGCTATACGAGGTGTGAATTATGTTATCTGAAACAAAGTATGGAGATGGGCAAAGAGTTATCCATAGGAAAACCCAAAATAAAGGGGTGATGAAGGTTACTGAACGCAAAGTTATGTATGCGGGAATATACATGGGCATGGAAACAATTTATGAAGTCTATTATGATAAAGGGATTCACTATTTAACCGATAATGTTACCACACTAAAACGAAAGTTTGCCCCATTATCCAAGGAGGAATGAATTATGTTATGCGAAGAATGCGGAGAACACAGAAACTTTGAAACAAAGTGCGACTGTGATTTAAGAAAGGAAAAGGAGGAATGAAAAATGATTGAAAAAGATACAAAAACAAAGAAGATCTATACTGTGAAATACAATGAATTAACGACATATGCTGTGGAGGTACGAGGTGCTTCATCCAGCAAGGAGGCGATTGATTTTGTCAAGGAAAACGGCGAATGCTATCAGGATGACGAACATAGGCTTAATAGCGGTAATGCGGATTATTGTTATGCTGAAATCACAGGCAATTACAAGTCATCCGTTGAACGAGTTAGACAATGTAAAGGAGTCGGCATGGCGTTTAAATCTGGCTCTATCAACAAGGCTGATGATTATTGGGTTCGGACTTGCAGAAAGCAAGAAGTCACAGTCAATGAGCCTGTTAGTTATTCAGTATCAACCGAAACCGGCTGGGTTTCAATTAAGGTTGATTACAACGGCTTCTGCCATGAATGCAATCGTATGCTTCATGCAGACCAAAAAGACAGCCAACGGCATGAAATGACCTTGCTTTGGGATGACTCACAGTTAGGCCACTATTGGAGAGATAACGAGGGCAAAATGCACTATCCTTGCAGATTTCCTGAAGACAAGAAGGAGGCTTTACAATGATAGTCGGAATGATTCACATTCAATGTGGCAGTACGGGCAAATGTGGCGGTCATGTGTTTGCTGTTCCAGCCGATGCGTTTGTTGCTGAATCTTGCGAGTTAAGGGAACACGCGATACTAAACAAGTTAATGTCATGGTCAGGGCCAAAACGCTACTGCCCAGCCTGCGAAGATATTGACTTTTATCGGGGCAAAGAAACAGCCCGCGAGATGGACTTACGGATGGAAGAAGCCATCAAGAGAATTGAATTGGCAAAAGACGAGAAGGAGGCTTCACAATGAGTTTAGATTTATCGATCAATGAATTCTACCGGCAACAAGAACGGCTCAAGCGGATTAGAAAATCAAGCGAGGACTGGACTCTAAACGAATGCTGGCGAGTTATTTCCAAAGCGGAACAAGTGATGACAGACTTAGATGCGGCATTAGAATTACACACTATTCAATATCTAATCCGGGATCTCATTTCAGAAACGCATACAATAAATCACATGAGGATTAAATGTGCGAATGAGAGGATTGATGAATTGACAAAAGATGTGGAGGAGGATTCAGAATGAGCGCACAATATACTGAAATATCCTTAGAGGAGATGGATGAGTTTATGCAATCAGAAGGCTTCGTAAAGGTGGCTCATAACCCTCTAAATGGTTTTGAGGTTCAGTATGACCTAATGCACGAAAACGGCCTTAGAATCCGCTTATTTTCAACCATTGATGTTAGAAGCGATGCTGGGCGAGGAAAAGGTTCGGATGCCATGCGTTTGATTCTAATTGCCCCAGATGATTCAATCATTAGAGGTGCTAAATTTACTCGTATTCATAGAGTCAAGAATTGGCGAAAGAATCTAATGGCTCGCTACAATCAGATCTTAGATGCTATGGATAGCGAGGCTATTTCTTATTGCCCATCGTTTGATTGTCCGAAGTGTACGGGAACAATGCGAACCCTTTTGTCAAGAAAACAAAATAACGGCCAGCCCACGATAGACTCTTTTATGGGCTGTGATGGCTACAATGGCGCAGGTTATGAAACTAAGAACTGCCGCAATTCACACAGCATTAAGGAAGGATTGAGGCAACAGGAGATGATTGCATGACGAAACCAAGCGATACACTGATACTTGCGTATTTGACAAAGGAGGAACGAGCAAATGTGTCTCCTGAAGAATATCACAAAATGTTGGCCGACCATGACTTGAGAGAGGATTGTTCGGTTTGTAAAAATTGGAGTCAAGCGGATCACGATATTGAATACGACCATAAATGCGTCAAACCTGCTGGGGAATACGAATCATGCTTCGCCTGTGGCGGTGCTATTAAGCCCAAAGGAGGATTCACCCATGAACCTGAAAACGGACTGTGTTCGGGTGAATTAGAAGAATGTAATGATGAAAGTTTCATGTGTTTGCTTTGTGATAGAAATTGGCCTTTGTCATTTAAATCTGAAAAGGAGAATAAATGCCGTTCTTGTATTGATAAATATGTGGCGTTTCAACAAATGAGGAGGAATTAAAATGTCTATCGTATGGTTAAAGTTTCCAGCATATACAATTGATGAAATGTGTAAAAACAATTGGGCTAATATGTCTGTGACAGACGAAATAATGTTTTTTGCAATTAAAGTACCCTTTTCACCAGATTCATACATCAGCATGGAAGATGTTGAGAAGACTGATTTGCGATGGCTACAACGACAAGTAGGAGGAATGATTGAGCCAGTTAGAAACATTGAAGGAATAGATATTAGCGCGGAATTGGGAATTGCAAATGCACACATTAAAACTGCTTATGTTGATGAAGAAGGTCTTCTAAAGGACAAGGAAATAAATTGTATTGCGACAGGAATTGCACACCAAACAATATCGGGTACATTATTACTTGAGGTTGAGATTAATGACTGAAATTAGGAATGCCCTCTCGCTGTTTGATGGCATTTCATCGGGTCGCCATGCTTTAGAAAAAGCAAACATTAACTTTGAAAATTATTATTCAAGTGAGATTGATAAAAAGTCGGTATTAGTAGCCCAAAAAAACTACCCAGATACAATACAATTAGGAGATGTTGAGGAATGGGAGTCATGGGATTTAGAACACATTGATTTAATCATGGGAGGGTCGCCATGTCAAGGGTTTGCGGCACAAGGCCAGCAATATAATTTTGATGATCCACGAAGCATATTATTTTTCACAATGATTGATATTATCAAACATTTCAAGCCTAAATACTTCTTATTAGAAAATGTTAGAATGCGTAAAGAATGGGAGAATATCATTACAGAACACATGGGAGTTGAGCCGATTCACATATGCTCATCTCTTGTATCGGCACAAAGAAGACAGCGCGTGTATTGGGCGAATTGGCCGACCTCTCAACCAATTGCAACACACAATCACCTTTCCGAAATACTGGAAAAGGATGACGGAATGACAAATCCAGCATTCATAGCAGGGCGTAAAATCAATAGGAATACTGGTAAAAGAGAAGATGATAATATCAAACTCCCGCGAATTCAAACGCTTGAAGTGAATAAAGACTATTCAAAGATGTGTTGCATCACCACTGTTGAAAAAGATAGTGTGCTAACGAATCGCTCATCAGGGAGGCATTTAGATGCCTTTACTGTGCTTAAGAAGGATATTGATTGGCGATACCTAACAGTCAATGAAATGGAACGATTGCAAACGCTTCCTGATGATTATACGCAGGTGGGCAATCTAAGCGATTCAAAAAGAAAATCAATGCTGGGTAATGGGTGGACTATTGATGTGATAACGCATTTGTTAAAACAAGCAGTTGGCACTGAACCCGTCATCACCCCTCCAAGGCAAACTTCACTGTTTAATTTTAAAACAGGCTCTTAGTGGCCGTTTTGCCGCAGGCAGGTATATGTAGTCGCACCGCTTAGTATAGTTTGAGGGGGCAAAGACCCCCGCCAAAAACGGAGATGAAAAAATGCACGAAAAAACAAAATTAATGATAGAACGCAAAGAGTTAGCGGGTATGTGGATGGCGAGCAATCGTAAATGCCGAAAGTGCCTCAGAAAACCAACAAAATATGCCGAGGAGTATTCAGGTCATGCCGCCAGTATCGGTTCAAATATTATCTTTAGCAAGGGTGTGTTAGTCGGTGCTTATGTTGGTTGCAAGTGTATTAACTGTCTTAATTGCGGCGGAACACATTGTCGTTCATGTAGTAGTCTCTCAACAACCGAGATTTACAAATGGGAGGATTCTCAATGAGTCTTTACGATATGCTGTTGAAACACTTTGAGAGATTGAATGGAGATGAAGAGGAATGAACATATTCGTATTAGATCTTGACCCGATTAAAGCGGCTCGTATGCACTGTGATAAGCACACACCAAAGATGTGTGTTGAAGCGGCACAGATGATGGCATCAGCCCTGCGCCGACATGGTGCTACTGATGAGCAAATGCCACTGACTAAATCGGGAACACCATACAAGGGAGGCTATGCTCATCATCCCTGCACAGTATGGGCGGGAGATAGTGCAAATAATTTATTGTGGCTTGCCGACCACGCTAAGGCGTTGTGTAGTGAATACGCCAACAGGTTCAACAAGGTTCATGCTTGTGAAGCACCAATTAATCAAATGGCTATGCTAATACCACTGACACCTATATTCAATTTCACTGGATTAACACCATTCGCACAGGCTATGCCTGATGAGTATAGGGATGATGATGTAGTCAAGGCATACCGAGCATACTACCACAGTAAGCAGTTTGCCAAGTGGGAGAAGGGAACACCTGCCCCGTCATGGTGGCAAGGCGTGGAGGTGATGGCGTGAAATTTTTGAATGATACCCAAGCGAGGAGATTGAATCTAAATCCAGTCTTCAAAAGAATCACCCCTGCATTCAGAATCTTAGGTAAAGTCGTCTTTGAAAGAGAAGAGTATTATGAGCATCCTGTTTGCGAAATGTGCGATACAAAAGATTGCAACCGCGATACTTTTGAGGTTTTCAATGGGAATATGCTCATTGAATATCCTAAAAAATCAAAGCGTTTTTGGTGTCCTTGTTGCTTTCAAAACAATTACAGTGAAAGGGTCGTGAACAAAGTTTTGGGAACACCAGAAGAACGGGGATGGTAATTATGGGGCGAGGGGGAATCAAGACCTTCAATATGAAAATCATGCGTGAAGTCATTCCCGATATTATCAATTCAAGAACTGGCGATGTGTATTGGATGACTGATATTTACCCATTGATTGCAGAAGAGTATCGTCGGCGTTCAGGTCATAACATGATTAGTCGCCAATCATACCACACCACGAATTATAGAATTGCAGTTTTAGTCACTAAGAAAAAATTGAAAGCATTGGGCTGGCGAAAAGGTCATCGCAATAAAGACGAAGGCACAGGATTCATAGTGTGTCGGCCTGTAATGATTAGAATAAGTGAGCCTTGATAAGTAATAGCCCAATGGGTGAGGATATGCAACCATCTGGCCAGCAACAACCTATCTTCATTATGCAAGAAGGCACACAACAAAAGCGCGGGCGTAATGCTCAAGGAAATAACATCAGTGCGGCAAGAGCCGTTGGTGAAGCAGTACGATCAACATTAGGGCCAAAGGGAATGGATAAAATGTTGGTTGATAATACAGGTCAAGTGATAATCACTAATGACGGTGCTACTATACTCCGGGAAGTCGGGATAGAGCATCCAGCCGCAAAGATGGTTGTTGAAGTCGCAAAGACTCAAGAGAGTCAATGCTACGATGGCACAACATCAGCCGTTGTCCTCGCATCTGAATTACTTAAGAATGCAGAAGAATTGCTTGAGAAGGGAATACACCCGACTACGATTACCACAGGCTACCGAAAGGGATTGGAAGCCAGTTTAGCCATAGTCAATCATCTCGCAGAAAAAACAGCCCTTGAGTTTGAAGAAGGAATACCATTGAAGAGTATCGCCATGACAGCATTGACCGGGAAATCGGCGGAATCCTCAAAAGAGTTGCTGGGCGAAATTTGCGTATCTGCTATCCAAGAAGTTTCTTCACTTGAAGACATTAGAACTTTGACAGTTACAGGCGGTAGCGTAGGCGATACAACACTGTTTCATGGAGTCGCTCTTGAAAAGGATAAGGCACACCCTCGTATGGTGAATGAAGCGATTGGAAAAATTGCTGTATTGTCTTGTGCAATAGAAGCAAAGCAAAGCAAAATAGAGGCGCAGGTTCAAATTTCAGACCCGACTCAAGTAGCGGCGTTTCTTGCCGAAGAAGAAAATGCTATCAAAGAAATGGTATTGCACATTGAATCAATGGGAGTAGCGGCGGTATTCGCACAGAAGGGCGTTGATGACCTTGCGATTCATTACCTTCGCAGAAGCGAAACATTAGTTATTGAGAAGGTTGTTCGTTCTGATCTTGATGCGATATGCAAAGCAACAGGCGCAACAATGGTATCGGATATTTTTGATTTGGGCGATGACGATTTAGGAGAGTCTTCAATTCAAGTTGTTAATGACTATGATATGCCATTCATCAGGGTGGCCTCCACAGCCACGCCAAGTCCAGTTTCAATTATTGCCTTCGGTTCAACCCCTCATGTAGCGGCTGAAATTGAAAGAGCATTGGATGATGCGCTGGGCGTTTGCTGGTTAGCATACCAAAAGGATTCACAGATTATTGTCGGGGGCGGTGCGCCTCATGCACATATCGCAACACAAATCGCAAAGGTTAGCCATGAGATTTCAAAAGGAAGAGAACGGATGGCTGTTGAGGCGTTTGGTAAATCAATGATGATTATACCTCAAACGATTGGCGAGAATGCTGGATTAGATCCCGTTGATGTTGCTTTGATTATGGGTTCAGAACATAGAGAAAATAATTGGAAATCCGCTTTACTAATAGAAACCGAAGATGAATCTGGAAATGCTTTGGTTTGCGATGGCATAGAGAAGTTAATTATTGAGCCTGCATCGGTTTTAAAGCAAGCACTGAAAAGTGCAACAGAAGCGGCAATAATGATTCTCCGTATTGATGATGTGATAATGATGCGAAGCGAAGGCCCAAATAATCAAGGTCTTCAAATGGGTTGATACAATGAGGACAAGAAGAATCGCTGAATGGGCTTTGAAGGTCATCAACGAATCCGAAGATGGTTGTTTGAATACTCACCAAATAAAAGAATTGATTAATACGCATACAAGACATGGTACTACTACAAACCAATTGTCAAATGTTCTTGCCAAATCATCGGCATTTAAGAAAATAGATATGGTACGAACCACTTCAATTCTAAATGACGGCTATGAGATTGCACTATGGGCGGCAACAGGTCAATTAGATAGCACATACACTCGCCACTTGATAGAGGGCTGAATCCATGCGAAGAGTATGTGTTCTTTGCGATGTAGTGGGATCAAGTAGTCCAAGGCAAAATAAATACCCAAATGATTATGATTTCATCTGTCGCGTGTGCCGAGAGAGTCCAGCACCCGATGAATACCGATGTGTCGCTAATAATTCTAAGAAAACCCGTTGCGGTCACTTTAAAACTTACAAATCAAATAAATGTGCCATTCACTCTAAGGACACAGCAGATTGATATAGTCATCCTCCCTCCGACTAACTACCCTGCATGGGTGAAGTGAGAGATATGAGCAGAAAAGAGATGAAAGAATTAGCCGAAGCGATACCACATATACCAGCCGAAATCGGGCCAGCATTGAAGATGTTTGGTAGCGTAATACAAGATGCGTGGATGAATACTAATGGTGTTTATCTGGATAAGGATGAAAGAAAAGGGCATTCCCCAATTGCCGAAGTAATTGATACCGACCTTGAAATTAGAATAAAGGGTAAAGTGATTCGCTTTCAGCCTGCAACACAAGGCAAGGCAGTTATTACAATCCCGGTTGGTATGTCAGATAAGGTATCAACCGCTACAATCCCTCGCGATTGGACAGAAGGACAGTTTGCGGCGGCATTGGTTGAAGTGTTTGAAGGCGACCCGTATGTATTGAATATCCTTGTTGATAGAATGTGCGAAGCAATAGACAGTGCGGCCATTATCAATGAAGAAACAGGCAGGCTCAAAATCCAACAGGATTTACTACCGCCGGTTCGTCATGCTGTTGCAGTTGCAGAAGCACTTGACAGATTGAAGCGCAATTTCAAAACGCAATCGGCAGGTTCACCATCGGTTAATCTATCCTTTACCATTGAAGACATTGAAGAACCCAAGCCATCACCAGTGCCGGTAATGGATGCAAAGGAGATAGCAAAGCGAGTAGCGGCTCTTGCCTCCCCTGTCGTTGCCGGTGTTGAATTAGCCCCTATTGAAGACAAGTATGGAGGCGGCGATATATCACACACTTACACAGAACCCGCCGATGAAGTCCATCAGGAATCTTCTTACAACACCTCGGATGACTCGGATATTTACACTGATTTGATCTTGGAGGCATTAGAAAAAGAGTTTTTTGCGGGTATGGTAGGCCCAAATATGACAGGGCTAACAATGGGGCAAATCAAAAAACTTGTACCCGAATTAAAGAATAAGGATTCAAAGGTTCTCACAAAGATAATGAATACTCTATGCGATGAAGAAAGGGTTGTAAAGACGGGAATTAGGAGAAGTAGCCGCTACCAATGGATTAATCAGGATGCCGATTTGATAGACAATGCAAAAGGATTGCCGACACTTGAAAATGATGATGTTATTGATGAGTATGATGATGAACAGGCGATGGCCGAATTCATAGAAGGAACATTACCAATGAGTAATGAAGCCGGTGAAACGGTTGATGTGCCAGTTATGCTATTGACCGATACTTCACCATCTCGCCCTGCACCACCTTGGAATGAAGGATGCGCTATGTGCGACTTAGAAGGACAATTTAAGGTTGAGGATTTGCCAAATGGCGAGCGTTGGTTTTGCACCGAAAAACATTATGCGGAATATGTTGGATTGCCAGTGTATGAAGAAGGCTATTATGGGCTGGGGCAACCGAAGGTTGGTAGCCATGCACTTGTCCTTGATGAGCCAGCACCAGCACCACAGCCAACCTCTATGAGCGAAGCATTGGGTGTCACTAAGACTCTAACAGTTTCAGTAGCAAGTAGCGATGATGTGGCAAGAGTTATGTCAGGTTCACAGTTAAACAATCCAACAAAGAAGGAGGAGTAATTATGGCAAGAGCAAGGCATCGTATCGGAATGGATTCTAAGGCGGCGCGAGGAAAGGTTTCACTGGTGATCAAAATAATGAAAACACTTGGCGAACCCTCTTCATCAAATATGATTAGAGACACATTTAATTCAACATATCGTAATGGTATTTCAATGAATGAATTAACGCAGTTATTAACGCGATATTCAAAATGGTTTAGGAAAGTCGCACAACCCAGTTATCCGAGGCGCACTACTACATGGGCTTTGATGGAGGGATATAATAATGAGGAATGAAAGTTATCAGGCAATAGCCAATGATGCTATAACAATTCTTTTCCACTTATCCCGCCAACAATCAAATGCAGATATTAGAACATTAGCAAGAACACTTCAAAGTCGGTATGAAAAATTATTAGTGGGGGATGAATAATGGCTAAGAATAATCGTGGGCCAAACATAGTGAGGTATGAAAAAAAGCCAACGGGCCGTTCAGTGGCGGGTAAAGTGTGGGTCGCCGCCTATGGTTTGTTTGGTTGCCCACCATCTTTTATGCGTATAGTGCCTGCCTGCCGCTATATTACATTAGATTCGGGCGAGAAGATACTTACAAAGACGACCAGATGGGAGATAGGGCATCCCAAAGATGAGTCTAATGTGCTTGTTGTCAATGGGCCAGCAAAGACTGTTATTAATGAGATAGAAGGGTATGAGGTGAAAGCATGAGCGCATTAACAATGCCATTCGCCCCCTTAACTCAAATTTATGTGGTTTTACGGCGCATGATAGATACAGGAGAGGTACATGGCATATTACCATACATTGATATTCCAAACAATGCAAAAAACGAACAAAAGTTTGCATTCATATTAGCCAATGGCTCAAGAGGAACAATAAGTAAAAACCTGATTGAAAAAGATACAATTTCATGTGGTAGTCATGCGCCTTTAGACATGGCATTAAGGAGAAATCACTGGGATCCAATTTACATAAAATGGGCTGATGTTGATTTTAAAAAGCATTTTACAAACAGAACCGATGATGGGTCACATGACCCCGTATCGGAATCACTTTTCAAAGACTTGAATGATTGGGTGACTTGTATGTATTGCGGCCATCCAAATGAAGGAGAGAGAGAGGAATGCGAAGTTTGTGAAACAATGCTGGTTGTGATGATTGAAATGAATATAGATGCGAAGGGCTTTGACTTTAAAAACGATGAATGGGTATGAGGCTTTATGTGTATAATCATTATCCCCTAACCATGACAAGAGCGAAACGCCACAACGAAGCCCTGAAATCATTAGATGTTTTAAAATTAGCAATAGAACCTTGGAACATAATTATTCAGGAGTTGAGAGCCGATAGAGGAATGTTGCTGGGTAGCGCACAATATGATGAATTGAATGGTGTTGAAAAATGCGAAGCACTATCAAAAATAGATGATAAAATAATAGATGCAAGAGAGTTTATAGAAATCTATGAAAAAACCCACAACATGACTTTGAAAAGATTGAGGATCAAAGGAGGAACATTAAATGAATAGATTACCAAAAATGATTAAACACGCATTACAGGAAGGAAAACCCATTGGGTTTGTCATTGAATGTGAAGACGAAAGTAAAAATGCAAAGGGTACTATATTTCCGCCATCAAAAACAGGATGGTCTGAAGTTACACTGGTTGCTAAAAGAAAGAAGTGGGAGGATAAAGGCCACATAGATGAGTTATTTTTAGAAGCGGAATCCCTTTTAACCGAAATGAAATTTAAGAAAAACAATAACAAAAGACCTTTCAAATGGAATGACATTTCTTCGGAATTGGATAAGAGTTTCAATTATTCAACCTTTTTACGACACAGCGACTCTCCGGGAACGGACTTTGCTGTTAAAACTAAATGCCCCGATTGCGGCAACCCTTCAATGAACAGCGAAGGTAACAAATTTGATGTTTTGACAAAAAAGCAACGAAGCGTATTCCGTTGCCCACAGTGCAGGGGGTGGAAATTTGCAAGAGGACATACCCCAGCCAACGAATGAAGATGTTGAATGGTCTTATTTGCTTTGGAATTCAATGACTATTGGCGGTCTTTGGACTTTACCAAATGTAGGAGTCTATGAGCGTACAGGTGAACGAGAATTAACTTTAATTGAGATTCATTTTTCAAAACCGTTGCCAAATACAATTACAAGCCCGTTTGATCAACATCATTGGATCATGGTTTTGGCCGATATGATTAATTGGAAAATAGAAGAAAAAGTAAAGCGAGCATACGACCATGAATTATTAATAAATATACCAGATGAGTTAATTGGTGATGTTTCAATATGTAAATCAAAGTGCGGTGCTATGTTTAGAGTTGAACCTTTAGCGGCTGGCACTAAGTATTCACTTATTGATGAATTGGCCACTTGCCCATGTTGTGGCAAAGAAGGAAGTGTTGAAGACGAATTAAAAGGTATTCATGTTGTTGTTGATGATGCAGGCTGGTTGTTAAAGGAATCCCGTTTGCAGTTAAAGAAAATAATTGAAGAAGAGGAATGAGTAACATGGCGAGAGGCGTTGGAACAAAATTTGAAAATAGATTGGTGGGTGAAATAGCCCCCCGATTTATTCCGGGTCAAAGCCTCCACATTATGACTACCGAAGCATACGGTGAATGGGTTTTAAACTTAAGATTGCACCGAGTTGTGCCTTCAATGTCAGGTTATGTAGGCTATACCAAACAAGGATTTATGCTAACAAGAGATGAGACAAGGGAGTTAGCAAATAAATTAATGGATTTAGTTGCTGATGATGTTGCATGGATAGAAAACGATGAAGGAGTTGAGCCACTTGATGACTGATGACCGTTGGCAAAAACTCTTAGAGAGAGGCAAAGTGCTTTCTCACAATCTATCAAGGGCTGTGTTTGGCGATGATGCGGTGGCAGAACCGATTGGCGATTTAACATGGCAGTTGTGGTCGGATTTGATGAAACAACCACCACGCGCACCAGATTCATTATTAGCAGATGCGTTTTACATTGTTTGTAAAATGACTGGTAATCGGGTATCAGTAGTGAGGATGAAAGCATACACAAAAATGATATTTGGTAGGCCACTTAGAGTCATTCCCCGTTCTAAAACAACAAAACAAAAATGGCCGGTTGGCGACAAAGCAAAGAAGATTATTTTATCACATATACCTGATGATGATGCCTATGAAGATTTGGTAAAAGAATGGTAGTTGGGTTGTATGGAGTATGTCGTTTTATGATTTTAGAAGTGTTGCTGAAACAGCGCGAGTCATTCATAGAATGAAAAGACCACAGCATACAATTGCAGGTTGCTTGGCTGGCACAATGTCCGACCAGTGGCCAATTATACATTTTTTCTATTCGCCTTCATCATCTATTCGTTTAAGTGATGAGGATTTGAGAGAAGTCTTTTTTCATTTAACCGATGCGTACCCCAGCGAGATAGAAGAGAACCCTGATTTAATATATTCCTTATCCAGTTTATCACAGACAGATAAAACTACAACAACAGTCGGGCGGGTATCACAAATCATATCAAATGTTTTGAGCGATACGCGCTCAAATGAAGAACGGGCTTTGATCCTCCGGCCACTATTCTCAAGAATTAATGAAATAGATATGCGAAGCGTGATTCGCAGACTTTCATTACAACCAACAATCGCTAAACGGTCATGGGTAATATCAGGGCTTGCAATAGCGAATAAAATGTCTTTGAGTATAATGAAAAGGGCTTGTTTGATTACAGGATTAAAACAAGTATCGCACTTATGTTCAATAAGAGATTATGATGCAATCATTGAAGCACAACAACCACGAATCAACAATGGCATTATCATCCCCTCGCCTATTTCTAAAAGAATTGAAGATGTTAGATTTTCAAAATGTTTTGTTGATTCGCCACAAGGAGAATTTATCACAATACATAAGGCAGATGAAATGATTACTCTTTTTGATTCAGCAGGGCATCTTATTGAAGAGAGTGTCATATCCGATACTATGGCTGTGTGGTCTGTTCCCCTTACGATATTACCAAATGGAGTCTATTTAGGGGAGTATGCAGATGGGCGCGAAATGGAAATCTTGATTTTAGATTGCTATACTCTCTCTCCTGATCTATCCTATCTTGAAAGAAGGCAGACAATCCCTAAAATCGTATTGAAAGAGATGGAACAAGTGCCATTCCCTAAAGGGGCGAATCAAACGCAAAAGAATGCTTTAATGTTGTGGAATACATCATCTCTATTGACTTATGAAAATACTCAAGACGAAGTAGTGTTGGTTAATCCAAATCCAAATCAATGTGTATTCCGTATCTTGAATGGGATATGGGGCGAAGTAATTGAGAATGGAGGGGTGCGTTTAGCCAAATGGAGAATCGGGGCGGTTGATGGTGACGATTACTTGCCAGTAGGCGTTGTTGAAGCATCAGTGGATCTAAGCAAGAAACTGAATAAGTATTGTGAAGAATCAAGTGCATACGAAGGGGAAAATGTAGCAATATCATCTCCTGTATTTGTTAATGTTGAAGTTGTTGCTTCAGGTTTTGGTGTTTTGGGCGGATATGTTCAAGGACAGATTACCAGCGTAGCCCATTCAGCAGGCAAGCGAGATGTGGTGCGAGTTGAACAATTAGATTTTTTAAGTGAAGAGGAATGAAGCATGGGGGAAAGGTTATGGGAGATTCTAAAAGCGGCAATAATAATCCCTCCTTTGTTGATTCTGATACTAATTCTATTAATGGGGCTGGCGATAATATATCCCCTAATGAAATTTTATCAAATGCTCACAGCATAACTCCCCTCGTTTTAGAAACAATTTCATTTGCTACAAACATTCGTGCCGATATTGTATGCCAGCAAAGTATTGACCGGCCATGCGGATATTTGATTAGGCCGGAAATCTGGTTCTTGAAACTCACAAAACCCGTACATGACCGTTTGATTTCATTAGGGTTAAGGCCACAGAAGAGATACACTGTCGCAGGTGACATTACGAAAATAATTTACTCAATGAGGGGCTTGGAAAGTTTGTTAGCAAAACCTTTGGGTTTTGATTTGGTGAAGGCATTAAATGGCATACTGCGCCAGCCTAAAAACCATAGAGAAGTAATTGAGGCGTTGGATTTAATTGAGAATAGCATAGAGAGCCTTTAAGAGTGAAACCCCTTTGGCTTGTAGTGCTGGAAAGCGAAGACGGTGAGAGATATGACCTTGAATGAAACATTGAAAAGAATAATGGAAAAGAATAGTTGGAATGAACAAGAAACGGCGGAGGCGTTTGCAGGCTTTGTAAAAGAAAAGTTTCCTGAAGTATGGGCGGCGGCACAACAAAATCTTGCCAATTTAGACCCCGAAGATTACGATTTCTTTTCTTCATCTTGGGAGATTACTACAAGCCGCAGAAAAGGCGGTAGCGGTGGCAAAGGCGATGTATGGGTTGGAATGCTAATCGGCTATGACGGTGAGCGAGATACTATGCAAAGACAGCGTGAAACTGCGGTTCAAGCGGCAGAAGGCAATCTTAGTCAAGCGTTGCGATACGGAATCAAGATGAACGATAGACAAATCGGCATCGGCAGGGTATTTTATTCAGAAGGTAGTTGGAAAATTGCGAATGCAGACGACCAAACCATTTTTTCCGAAAAGGGCAAAGAGGATTCAAAACCTCGCTGGGCAATACCGCTATTCAGTGGCGCACACATTTCTTTACTCAAGGATGATAAGAAGTCTCCTAAAATGGCATATATGCCTAAGCGAACATGGTTCTTTGTTGGAAACAAGCAAAGCGACTTCTTCAAAGATGGGCCGATGTTTAACATATTGCCTCTTGAATGTTCATTCGGTGCGGCTGATGTTGAATTAAAACTATGGACTCCTATTACTTTCAAGGCTCAATTAGAGGAAGCATGGACTGGCGATGGGCATATTCTAAAGGCACTTGACATTGACCCAGCATACGGGTTAGATTGGATCCCAGAAGAACAATTGGCAGTAGCGACTAAGATGTTTGCACCAGACCAATATCTCGCTCAAACAACCCCAGTGGTTGATTTGAATGAGGCGTTTGAATATCACATGACAAATCGTAAAATCCTAAAGTCTGGTAAAGACTTCGGGCCTATATTTGTAATATCTGGTGTTGTTGATTACATAGACCATGATGGCAAAGAAAACGAATACAGCGATGGAGGCTTCAAGCATTCATTGACTTTAACCAGTCAATCGTTGCGTCGCGAAGACCCTAATGCTCAAATGTGGATTGATGTTTCACGCACTTTGGTTTCAAATCACAGTGCATTTAAGGTTAAGAAGGCCGATGGATGGCATGATTATGCAAAGGGTTCACGCGTTTGGGCTGTTGTCCGTACAAGAACATGGGAATCAACAACAGGTGATGTTAATTTGAACATGGATGCAAAGGGCGTTTGGGCTATGCCTCTCCGTTCTATTGTTGCGCCAAAGGTTGATGACAGCGTTAGCGACTTGGGCAACCTTGATCACCCGGAGGGATATTGAATGGGTTTTTGGAGTAGTGCCGAGACAGGAGGGATTGCTAAAAAAGGCGAATCTCCTTTCATCTGGGGCGATGGATTCGCAGACATTATAGATGCGGCCATTATTGAAATCAGGGCTGAATTTGAAGTCGTATGCGGCAGACCTGCAACCGATGAAGATGTTCGCAGGGGATTGATCTTCGCTACGGCGGATTATTCCGAGCGCACTGGTGAATTGACTCCGAATGAGATTGATGTTTCAACATTGATTGATACGAGAGAGGAACAGGCAAACGCGCCAATGGAAACCGCACTACAATGGGTATGTGGGGTTATTGATGAGTGCCAAATGGACACAAAAACTGTCACCATACAAGAATTGTTAGATGTTTTGTTTGACCTTAAGAGGAACATGGAGGATGAGGTATAATGGCTGGCACAGGATTTTTTGATTCATGGTCGCCGGTTGATACCAATAACCCAATTACTACGCCGGTTAATGAACCGGAACAAGTCGTTGAAACTGTTCCTGAAGTAATAGTCACTGATGAATGGCCGAAGGGCGATCTTAGCGAAGAACCAACACCAATGCAAGCAAATGCCACAGTAGTTGTTTCACCCGTTAAAACGATTGCAGAAACGCCTAAATCTAACAATCCAGCATGGGATTCAATACAATCTGCGCGTCGTAGGGCTTCTAAGCCTCGCCAGCGACAGTATGTGTTCTTAGGATGGGCCGCACCGCCGAAAGCCGGTAAAACGGGTGCGCCACTTGATAGCCTAACTCCAGAAGAAATAGAAAATGGTGCTGAAATACATCATTATGATTTTGATATGGGCGGCGAATCAACAAGAGCCGCACATCATTACGGCAAAAAGAATATCTTGACAATCAATCCTTGGGTCTTGAATAAGAATCCGAGTCGCGTACCTTATGATTTCCCTAAAACCTATCAACGGGTAATGGATTTATTATTAGCGGCACAGGAACAATCGGATATTCAAGAAGCGTATTTTGAAGCACATGGTAAAATGCCTAATCCTTATCTAAAAACTGTTGTCTTTGATGGTGCAGACCATTGGTTAAACATTTGTGAAACTACAATGAAGTGCGAAGATTTGAATTTGGGTGCTGATGGAATTGCGGTTGCTGGTAAAAAGGCCACTGTCCAGATTGGCCGGTTTAATTGGAACATTCGTAAAAACCGATACAATGCCGCTATGACTTCATTAACTGAATTATGCCGTAGCGGGATTCATTGTTATTTGATTACGCACCTAAAAGACACCTATGACTCAAACGGAAACGAATTAGCAGGCGCAGAAGTGCCTAACTGGCTAAAGGGAACGGAAAAGTGGCTACAACAAAGAGCCGTTTCTGAAATCGTGCATGAAAGAAACGACATGGGAGAATTAACCGGCGTTGTTCGGGCTTATGCGATTCTCACTGAAAACCGCACTTCTTTGAAGACTCCGGGAAAGGTTTTGATATTTGAAAGAAACAAGGATGGCGGAGTTTGGTATGGCTGGAAAGGACTACGAGATGGTTCTTTTGATCATCCCGATGACAAAGAATCGCATGATGTAATTGAATGAGGTGAGGATATTTCATTCCCCATCAAACCGCCAAAGGCATACCCTATTCCTAATACAGATGGGTTGCTATCAACATACGCATGGAATCCTTCTATGCGAGGAAAAGCGATGCTTAGAGTATCTAAATCATCATTGGGTGCGTTTCAGTTTTGCGAGCAACAGTATTTCATCAAATACATTTTAGGTGTAAAAGAACCTTCAACAGATGCTATGACAAGAGGAACAAATGTGCATGATGCGGTTGAGGATTTTTATAATGCGGTTGATATTGAAGCGGCTTCGGGATTAAAGACTACACAAGAGATCTATGACGAGTTTAGAACCTATATCCCTTCATCATCTAAAGACAAGGAATGGGGTGGTGAAATAACTCCGGCTAAAACATTTGAATTGGATGAAGAGATACATTTAGACCGTTTTATGAAGGCGGAGGCTGTGAGGTTTAACAACAGCGACCCAGATAACTTTCTTCCCGTTGGTAATGAGATTGGAAAAGATGTAATCGTTTCTGTGGATTTAAACGGGGTATCTGTTCTGGTTCATTTGACCGGGATTATAGATAGAGTTTTTCAAGACGAGAAGGGCGAATTACATATCCATGAATTGAAGACTGGCGCATGGAAATTGAATAACAAAATGAAATTAGAAAGCATGAGGAAGGAAATGGCTTTTTATGTTTATATGATTCAAAAGGCTGATGGCGTTGAAACTGCTCATTGGGGATGGGATCATACAGCAGGGATTAAAGATTCAGGCGAAGACCGCATCTATCGTTTTATTGAACCAGTGCAAGTATCAGGTATTAGAGATATGTTAAAAGATTTAAAAAATCTTGTTTCAGCACATATGGCATACAATGGAGGTTTTGACGGTGATTCATTTAATTTGCTTGGCAAAGGGGCGGAACGATTCATATGTGAGCCTTGGTGTCGGGTGAAAGGATTCTGTCCGAAATATGAGAGAGCATTAATGCCCTATGATATGAAGCAAGGGATTGGTGGGGCAAGTGAATAGTCAGCGAGAATGCGAAAATAACCATTGTCGCACTTTGATTTCAAGAACCGATGGGCGAAATCATAAGATATGTGGAAAATGCACCCGTTTGAAGAAAGAGGCAAGGAGGAGGAAAAATGGCGAATTTGTTTGATGACTTCCCTCGCGAGGTGGATATGAGAACCCGAAAGGTTGTCCATAGCCGAAAAGAATTACAGCGATTTATTAATTCAATGAATGGCAAAGACAACATTACTACTACGGTATATGGCTTTAGGGAATTAAAACCAAACGGTACGCGGGGAGAATATAACACAGCAATAATCCCTCATTTTGTTATTGACATGGATAGGAATAGAGCCGAAGATAAATTAGGCATGAGTCCTGAAGAAGCAGGCAATCGCTGTTCACAGGAGGCTTGGAAGTTATGCGGTTATTTACTTTCAAACAAGATAAAACACGCAACATGGTTCACTGGTGGAGGATTTCATGTATGGGTTATGCTGGATAAAAGTTATGCCCTCCCTCCATCCGAATTAAATGATTTTCTTTTTTCTGGTCGCGCTATGATTAACAAATGGGTTCACGATATGGATTTGATAACGCTTGACCCTGTGGTATCTTTTAGACCTGATCGGCACATTCGCATTCCGAATTCATATAACTTCAAGAGAAAGTTATGGGGCATTCCGTTATTACCCGGTACGCTGGGCGAAGAATGGTCGTTTTTTGAAGCGTTAGCCCAAAAACCTAAACCGGGATTTTACATGGTGGGTGAAAAGGGCATGGAGATTGAGATTGTAAAACGAGATCCCGGTAATCCTTTTCATCGGTCTGGTGCTGGGGTGGGTAAATTTGATGCCGAAGAAATCAAAGTGGAGATGGGTCGGGTGCAGAACATACCGATTTTACCCTGTTTAGAAGCCTCCACCTGTGAGAAGGGGTCAAACCCTCCCCATCACCCACGCACATACCTTATGATGTATCTAATGGACTTCTTTAGAAACTTCTCAAGGCCACCACATGAGGCTACAATGAAAAACGATGAGGTCATAAAAAAGACTCACGCTTTCATCGCTTCATTGGAATGGGCCGATTACAACCCAACGATTACCCAGCGTATGCTTGAGCATGGCGCAAATAGATACTACCAGTCGCCAACCTGCCCTTCACTATACCGAGAAGGACTATGCGTGGGTCGGTGTCCATATTATGACGGGAAAGGGATTTGAATGACAGACGAAGATAACGAAATTGAAGAGATTAAAAGAAAGAAAGCAGAAGAAATGCTACAACAGCACCACAGAAAAGAATTAGCACCCGAAGTTTTAGATTGGTCTTTTAGATTCAATTTAGAAAGTGGGTTTCACGAAATTGTTCAAAAGGGAGAACGATTGGTGGCGATTACACAGGATGCTAATTGGGCTAATCTGATTTGCGATTTATTGAATAGCGTTGGACTGGCGCAACAGGTTGTTGAAGCAAATGACAAAAAATGATAAAATACTCTTTATTGATAACCGAGAGCGTTCAGGTCTGGAACAGTTAGTCATAAAATACTGTGACAAAAACAAATTGAAATACGAAGTGCGTCAAACACACTTAACAGATTATACATTTGCATCGGTGGGCATTGAAGCAAAATCTATTGAAGATTATTTAGGTAGCCTTTATTCAGGTCATTTAGAACGGCAATTACAAAACTTAGATGATAACTATGCTCAACCGATTTTGTTAGTATGGGGTACATTAGACCAATACATAGCAAAGGCCATGAAAGGTGGGCGGAAAATACCTTATGCCCGCGCTTTTGCATCATACACTGGTTCATTAGCCAGATTCTCTAATGATTTTGATATTCAAATAATCACATTTTCAAACAAATCAACGGCGGCGAGATTCATATGCAAGAGGTTTGAAAAACATGGCACTTTGAGATCAACGGCAACATATAGGGTAATGCGAAGAACAGCAACCGAAGATATGAGAGTGGACATATTAAGGGCGGCTGGGTGTAGTGATGCGATTGCTAAACGGTTGTTAAAAGAACATGGTTCGGTTGCCGAGATAGTAGGACTTGACGCAAAGACCCTAATGCAAAGTGAAGGCGTAGGCAAAGTGCGGGCTGAAAGGATAATGAAAGCATTGAACAGCGAAGAAGCGATTGTTCAAGAAAAGGTCAAAATGAGTAGGGCTTGAATGAGGCTTTATGTATGCAACCCCCTGTGGCTCGGAATGGAGTGAATGATATGATGTTAAAACCGACAACGGATGCAGGCGGCAGAAAGTGGGATGACTATTCTTTAGTAACATCTCCTTGGGAGGGTAGTAAATTCTTGCGCTCTTATATTGAACGATTTAATACTGTGTCATTCTTCAATGAATACGCCGGTTTGTTATCATATTTCTTTGTATGTGGGCAAGTCCTCGCACCTTATATGAGGATCCCGATTCATGGCGCACATATTGATTGCAGGGTTCATGTATATTGGATTCAACAATCTCGCACAGGAAAATCAATTGCATACGAATTTACAGAAAAACTATTGAAAGCCTGTAACATTGAAGGAGAGCAATTCAGTGCAGGTTCAGATGCTAAATTAATCGGAACTGTTGTTGAAAAAATGATTTATGATGATGAGGGGAAACCAACAGGGGAAAAGGAGTTTGAAACTGTTCCCGGTCTTTTAAACGGTTACAAAACTCTTCTTTTTGATGAGGCCAGTGTTCTATTGAATGATGCAAAATCATATTTCAGTGACAAAATCCTATACCTTCAACAAGCGATGGCCCCGATTGGTTCTGCGACGAATGTTCTTGTTAAGCACTTAGTAGGGGGTTCGGTTCGGACTCCATCGGGTGTATCTTTATGGATGACAACATACCCTCCAAAGGACATTATGCACCATGTTCTTGAGAAGGGTTTCTTTCAACGGGTATTTCTGTACCAAAATGATGTAGGGGTTGAGCAAAGACAAACAACAAGCGAACATCGTATGTCGGGGGTCTATGTTCCCGTTCCTGACCGTTTATGGTCTTATGAAGACTTAGGAGGATTCTTATTAAACATTCAAACCGAAATAAAAGAACGGTTGTTTGATGTTGCAAATATCACCCAAGAAGATTGGAATGATTACAGCGATTCTGAAAAGGAGGATTGCTCAATAAATAATGCAGGTCTTCTCTTCACTGTTGGCCCGAATTATCACGCCGCTTTATTGAATGCGGTTGATGACTATTATGAATTGGTAAAGGGGATTCAAAATGAAAACATACGAGAAACTGCGATGACTTTTATTCCTAATGTTGAGAATTATACTATCATTTTTGCAAATATCATAGCGGCCACCATGAGCAAAACGGTCATTACCGCAGATCATATAATGATGGCGACTGAAATTATTTATGACAATTTACACAATTTGACGATTTGGCTTGAGGCTAAACAAGACTTCAAGGAATCAAAGAAGCGTGAAGCGGCAACACATTCATGGAAAAAGACATACAATAGATGTAAAAAAGTAGTGGATAAGAGAAGCGGGCGAGAGGTTGTTTCAAAGACCGAGTTATGCAAACAGTATTCGCAATTGGAGGGCGTTGCTGAAAGAACGGCTGAAAGAAGGCTTGACAAGATGATTGCCGGTAAATTAATGGTGAAAATAAAATCAGGCAGAAGGTTGTTCATAGGGATGGAGGAATAGGTATGGTTGAAGACCACACTTGGTTGCGTAAATCGTCATGGAATGAAAAAGACGAGTATTATACTCCGCCCATTTTAGTCAATGCCATTATTCCTTTTTTGAAATGTAATCCAAGAACACTTGATATTCCCTCCAAAGACATTACTATTTGGTGTCCTTTTGATACTGAAAACAGTGAATTTGTTTTATGTTTGAGAGATGCGGGATTTAAGGTGATTTATAGTCACATTTGGAGTGGACAAGATTTCTTTGAATATGAACCTGATGAGCATTATGATTGCATCGTTTCAAATCCACCATTCACTAAAAAATTAGAAGTCTTTAAGCGTTTATTTGAATTAGGCAAACCTTTTGCTATGGTTATGGGATTGCCAATTATAAATTATCAAGTAGTAGGTTCGTTTTTCATTGAGCATCAAAACGCTGGGCGTTCACTTCAATTGTTAATTGTTGATAAAAAGGTATCATTTGACGGCAATACCGCTTCGTTTAACAATTCATTTTTTTGCCATAGACTACTTGAAAAAGACATAATGTTTGCCCATTTAGAACATAATAATTCAAACAAAAATTATACGGCAAGCAGAATGAATGTTGATCGGCAAGATGAACAAAAGAAAATTGAAGAAGCAAAACAAACAAAAATAAACATAGGGTGGAAAAATGAATAATTGGTTAGAGGAAAATAAATATCTTGTATTGAAGGCTTTTTCAGATAGTGTTAATGCCGATATGTCGGGAGGCTGGCGCGGCATCATTGAAGAAGGAGATTTAGATTTTGTAATTTACGATGACGGGGGAGGAATAAAGATTTTTATTGCTAATGAAACTATGAGTTTGCCTTTAGATAGCATAGGGATTGAGGGAGGAACGAGTAAAACAGACTTCATAGAAGCGTTAGAGGCGGCGGAATTGATCATTGGTTACGATGTAGCCAAATTTGATTTGCCACTGATAGAACACTTCTTAGAAGTGAAAATAGATACTCTAACAAAAGACCTTCTATCAGACTGTATAGAGGCTACGGAAAAACACTATGTTTCAAAGACTGAAAGAATACCGCTTGAAACATTATACAAGGCGAATAAAGGATGGCGAAAACATATTAATTTTAGACCACAATACCTCACTACATTGTATTCCCGCATAAGGGATTGGAGGCGAGGTGGCACAAGGTCTGTTCTAAGAAGCGTGAAGTTTGATGTGTTTTTGATTACGGAAACTGCACAGTCCATATATCAAAAAAATCAAATCACTTTTCCTGATAAGGAAACTGGCAAATCTATCTCCATTCCGCATAAGTTTTAGATATGATGTATTGGCTGATGGAGAGTAGGGCGGGCTATATATGAAGTGCGAATCGTGTGGAACAGAAGACGAAGTGCATGAATGTTGGGAATGCGATGGCCAATTTTGTATTGATTGCGATCCCGGTGAAATGAGAAGCGATGAAGATGGACACACCTATTGCGATAAGCATGGCCCAAACCTATCAGAAGAAAAAGAATATGACTCCGATGGACAAAGAATGAGTCCTCATTCATCTATGGGTCTTTGGGATAAGAAGAAATCCAATGACCGAGCATTCAGCGCGGGTTGGTCTATAATGAAAGGGCCAGTTTGCTCTAACTGCGCCGGTTGGGGTGCAGATGACTCAAGCGATCCTAATCAATGCGATTGCGAGTATGAACCAGAAGAAGTGGTTAGAGGCGGTCAATGCCCTTGGTGTGACGCAGATACTCCTTGTGAAGCGAAAGAATCGGGCTATACCTGCCCATATAATACTCCTTTTGGAAAGTATAGAGGTGAGTGAAGATGAGCAAATGCACTCATAGGAGAGTCGGCAAAGAGCCATGTGTTGCTTGCGGAGGAAAGCGTGAATCCGATACAAAAGACCCCTCAACATTGGACAAAGCGTTCAGTGCCGGTTGGGATCTAATTTCAAAGAAATCATGGGATGGACTTAGCGATGATGAAGGCTGGACTAAAAATCCATTACAATGCCGAAACTGTGGGAAAAAGATGACCGATGCAGAATGGGAACAGAAGACTTGTGAATGCGGTACGAGAAATACGGTGCATCCGTCAATGAGGTGAATAGATGAGCGAATGTAATCGTTGTGGAAATGATACCCACGAAGATGAATTGAAATTCAATTTTGGCGTTTGTGATGGATGCGACCAAAACAAAGTTAAAAAATCCAGTGACCGAGCGTTCAGCACCGGTTGGCTTGTGGTGAAAGAATGGCAAGGGCCGAGAGAGAAGGTTGAAGAAGGAAAACGCATGGTTGAAGGCCGCCAAGTGCGCTACGGACAGCGCAAATGGGATAATGTTGTTATGGATGAATTGTTAGGGTATCTTGATGAAGAAGGTAATGAGCGTAGGCATCTATCTTCTCCTGATGGTTATCAAAAACACAAAAATCGTTATCCTGATATAGATATTGCATACAGGCATGATCAAGATATGTCCGGTGAAAGACCGCCTCCTTACACATGGGGCGGAACGCCCGAAAAACCCGAACCTGCAACAACAAGAGAGTGGTTAGCACAGCGAGAAATGAGAACGCACCAAGAAAAATTGCGAAGAGAAAATGAAGAGAATTGGCGGCGCAGATTAAAAGACAAGTTAGGAAACGGGAGTGATTGAAGATGACAAAAGCATTTGAAACCGGCTGGACTGTAATAAAAGAGATGCCTTCATGGGGTCACATTTGGGCGGCTGGTCGTGCTAAAGAGGCCGGTGATAGATTACCGCTTGTGCGCCTTATCCAAGCGATAGATGCCGCAGGCCGATCTGAAACGGGGGAACGAAAAGCGGTGGATTTGATGTTGAATAGTGGTTGGTCTGTTGAAGATACAATGAACCGCATGGGCAAAACCTACACAGGTTCACACGATGATGTCAATGTGGAAGAGTTTCATACTCCGTTTCCTATGAACCCTGAACGGTCTGATGATGAAGATGATGATAGATGGAGAAGCAATATAGAAGCAAGCGAGCCAATGGCATTAAACACTGGCTGGGCGGTTGTGAAATCGGCGAGAAGGTGTGATTGTAGCCTTTGTGGTAATCCATTGGGTGTGTATGATCATTTGACAGGTAATTGGGCGCACTATGAATGTGTGGATGAACATGATGAAGATGTGAAAACTTGGCAAGGGGAAAATGTATAATGAGTGAAGCATTTGATACCGGCTGGGAGATAGTTAAAACCCAAATAAACAGGGTAAAATCTCCTTCACCAGATGCAAAGGCAGGTAGCCAAAAATGCCGCGAATGCGATAACCAAGGAGGCGCACTTCCTTGTAAATCATGCGGTTATATGAAGACTCCAACCGGGAAACAAAGACAGACAAAACCTTCACAGCGCAATAATAAAAATTATCAAATTCTCCGTTCCGACATTGAAAAAAAGAAAATGAAGTGGGGCTATAAATCTGATAGAGGACAAAAGCCAGCACCGAAACTGCCGACTCCTAAGAAAGATAAAAGTAAAATCAAGTGAGGGGTTTTATGCCGATAGACCCGAAACAATTTGAATCAATTCGGAATGATTTTTCTGGGAAAAGGTTTGATGGGCCGACTAAATACACTGGTAGCAAAAACCATCGCCGTTATAATGGCCCATTACGCCGTATGTTTTCACAGACTCCTTCTAAAAAAACAGGCGGTTTGAGAAGAACCCTTGAACCTTTTATGGGGGGGTTAAATGTTTCTTCAAATATAAATCCCGGTGGCAGGGCTTTGGTTGCAGATTATAACCGATTTGTCGGCGATTATTTTAACCGCATAAAGGATAATGATATGGTCGTGGACAACGAACCCTTTCTTAATGAAGATGGAGTGATTGACAATAAAACCTATTACGAACAAATACGAGGCGGAACGCCGAGGGGGAGGAAACAAGGAAAATTTGATACTTCTTGGAAAAACTTACAGCCTGATTCTTTAAATGATTTTATCAGAAGAGAGAAGTTAGCAGGTGGCTTGACACCAGACGAGCATAGAAAGATGATTGAAAAATGGGCGCAATTTCAAAGGTTAGCATGGAGAGGCGACCCCCGTATGAATTCTCAAGGATATGCAAATCAAACATCAAATGCACCGGAATTTAAAGAACCTAAACAAAGAGATTTGGGGGAGTTTGCGCCAGTTTATGAAAATTATGACATAAGAGGCGGTATGTCCTTTGAAGATTTTTTCAAATTACCTATGGATCCGGATGATGATTTTGGGGTGATTGATTCACCTTATGCTGGCGGGGAGGGGGCTAATTACGACCATAATATGAGTGAAGAACAACAAAAATTATTGGCCGAATTAGTAGGCGAACAGGCGGCAGAAGGAATGCCAATTGTTGCTTTTAATCATCCATCCGTCACCCCAATGTATGAGAAACATGGTTTTAAAACTGAAATCATAAATCGGCCAGACAGATATAATAATTATAATCAAGGTAAAAATGTAAAGCCAGAAGCCGTTATGCACAACATAGATGATTTTGAATGGTTTCCAAAAAAAAGTGAAAACCCCTTTGAATCCACATGGGATTTACTTGTCAAAGGTTGGATGGATGAAATAAGTCCAGAACAAGCAAATGCAATTGCATTTTCACAAACAAGCGCACTTGATCACATGGAACGCGAAGAAGAATTGCCCGAAGTCCAAATGGATGAAAAAGACGACCCTTGTTGTACGGAGGCAAAAGAAAAAGTGGCTCAAGCGTGGACTGAATCTGGTAATTTATCTCCCGGAAATGCTCAAACTTTGAGAGATAGTTTGGCGAAGTTGCCTTGTGATAATTTTAGACTAATGTTAGAAACGCCAATGGGTACAGGAACACATACAAATATGGATAATCACCGAAGGGTGGCTGAAAGAGATAAACGCATTTTAGCAGAATGGGATGCCTGCACCAGCAATAGTAATGCCGACTGGCATGACATAGCCGCATCAGCAGACCCGTTTAAGACCGCTTGGGATTCTATTACAAAAAAGGGCAAATTCAAAGGCTATTCACGAAGCAATATCAGTGACCGACCATACAGGCAGGGTAAAGCAAAAGCATGGGGCATAGGGCGCAAAGTAAAGAGAGAGCGTACCCAAAAAAGATACAAGCGAAATCAAGCGAGAGGAAACTTTAGACCAGCCATGCGAAGGCAATTGGGTGCTGGTGGTACAAGAGCGTCTTCAAATAGGTGAAACTTAAATCAAAGTGTTCTTTAATTCGGGTCTTGCGCCCCGCCATACATTAGCACAAAGAGGGCATTCCCATAAGAAGACTCTATCCCGATCACCTGAATAAAAACCGTTAATGCGTATTGCTAAAACACTTTTATCACATTGAGGGCAAACCTGTGATATTTTATTGCGGTATTTCTTCTCCAATTAAGACACCTCATGCGTGATGGCAAGAATGAACATATGTTAAATGAATATGAGTCAATGAACCTGCGGCGGTTGCCCAGCCGGAAGGATTTGAAATAGTAATTAAATTTGCATCAATGGTATAATCCACGCCTTGAATTAATGTGCGGGATAAACCGCCAGTGGCGTTTGCATACATTTGAATTTCAACCAAATATCCCGGTTGCCCTGCTTCTTCACTTCGGAGAGGGGCAAACAAAATCTCCGTACCAAATGTAATCCTCCCCGCCGTTAAAGCGGCATAAGTGCCATGCCATCGGGAAACACGATGAACGGGCGTGATTTGATAAGAACCACCACCACCGGCTAAAGTGCCACTTCCTATATCGCCTTGATAGAATAAATGTGTTTGTCCAGACCCATGTTCAACCCCTCCATGAAAACCGGCTGGATCGCGAGCATATATGTTTCCTAATCCAGCAAGAGGGAGATTAGCCGCATTGAATCCAGAAACGAAGTCATTACGGAGGTGTGCGGGTGAACCACTACCACCCGCTACAATTGTTTTTGCTAAGGGATATGGCCCAGCCCGATAGAATGTGCGCTTATCTTCAACGCCTACAATTACTACTGCACTTGAACCCTTGCCAACGCGTAAAGATGCCAAAACTACTGATTGACGGTCTAAATGAGCAGAAGGGGATGAGGGATATAGCCCAGATGCAGTATCAACAAAAGAGCCAAAAATCAAAGAGACATTGTTCGGCTTGCGAGGATCAACAACAACAAGCATAATCGCTTCATCGTTTGTACCAGATGGATTTGCTATTGCTGTGGCTGAATGTGTTGAATGAAGGTTTGCTGTGTTTGTTGATACAGTATAGGTTGTTTGGGCAATTGAATAATACATACCATCTAATAAGACTGTTCCAGCATCAACAATAACCTGTGTCGCACTCCCTAATGAGCCATTTAAACGGACTATACAATTCCCCGTTGTAGGGTCATTACGCGCCGTATCATGGTAATTATTCATAGTAATTGGCAAAACTCCATTGTTTAGCCCCCTTTCAACAAAATTAGTTAAGGTCGGACTTGATAAAACATCGCTGTCTCGTAATCCATCTGCTTGATAAGATATACCAGTGGCCGTCTTCAAATGTCCTTCTGCGAGATTCGTTGCACCCATTATCGCACCTCCATTAATACATCAATTCTCACTTCGGTATTTGAGTCCTTTGTAATAGGTAAAAAGGTTGAGCGAAAGGCGGGTGTATCTAAAGAAGTATCACCATGTAGTGCTAACTCCATGATTTCATTCACAGCCAATTGCTGGGTATCAAAAATAGCAGTTATCGCAATAGTCCTATCATCAACCCGACTGATTTCTGGAGTCACCGTTAATTGACTATTGCCAACCCCTGAATCCCTTGAAGAAGCATCGCCACCAGATGAACCAAGACTAATTTTTGTAATCAGCGTTTGTAAATGATCCGTTAATGCGGCCTTTATTGAATCTAAAACTGGCATTATTTCACCTCAAAGAACCGGCTCTTAGATTGACCGAGAGGCTTCGCTCGTTTATTACTATCCCTAACACCGATTTTACCCAAACCGCCATCATATTTAGCCCCTATTATGAATTTCTGCTTATTGTTGATACGCATATAGACTTTGGCTACTGCAATTATTTTAACAGAACCCGTCAAAGCAATTTCTGTCAATTCATTCTTTTTGTTTGCTTGGTTTTGCGTTGATGAGGAATTGCCAGTGGCCGTTTGAATATCAGATAATAGCCCTTCAATACCCTTTTCATATTGAGCAACAATCAAATTAGTTTGGCCTGTGCTTTGAATATTTGTGGCCTCAAAAACACCAAAACTCCCCCTTACCCCATGCGTTGGTAAATTAATATTAATAATATCTCCCGGTGTGATAGATGAAGCCTTTAGCAAACCATTGATTGTAATTAATGGCGCACCATTTTCAGCACGACTTAACAATGCTTTAGCAACCCTTAATGCTTCTTTATTTGTTTTTAATCCCGGTATCTCTTTCCGAAGAGTCCTAACTAAATTATTAGAACCGCCCCCACTTGCATTTTTCATTTTCTCAAGGTCTTTTACCGTCACTTGAACCTGCTCATTGTCTGCCACCACATCTCCGACTACAATTACTTGATTTGGCGAATCAAACATTTTGCTCACTTGAATATCTTGCGCCCCACTATCAAGTCCGATTTTGATATTTGATTCATTGAACACTTTGCTTGAATATATCATCATTCCATTGTTTTCAAGAACCAATTGCCGACCATCCATTTCAGTGAGGGATTTGATCACATCAAGTATATTTAGCCCTTTAATTTGACGAGAGACATATTCCCCGCTATGATTTTTCATTAAACGAAGTGCCGGATTTGCGCCGAGAGTATTTGAAGTCTTCATTGATGCACCCAAAAGTGAAGCAGATGGCGCAGGCAAAAATCCTTGAACATTACCTGCGGCATCATTTAACAAATTCAAGGCCGCATCGCTTGTCCTAATTCCAATATAGCCATGTTGCCCTGTTAGAACCTCTCCGATAGAAACCACCTTAGAAATTAATTCATCACCCATATTACGAAGTGTTATCACCTTGCTTGATTTATCGATCCCCGCTACCCGCCACATCTTTCCTCCAGAATCAAAAATATAAGGCGGGAAAAATGCACCGTCTGTATCTTGTCCATCAATTTGAATAGATGACCTGCTGGGTTCACTAACTACTCCCCCGTTATGTCCATCAGTTAATAACAAAGGTCTTTGAGATGCCATTATGAAATCGGCTGGGCTATATTCAAGTAATCCTCTATAAGTTAAACTCGTTTTTGAGATTTTATCTAAAGTTGAATTATATCGCCTCCATACTGTTTCAGTCACTTTATTCAAAACAATGGCATTATCCACGAATGAAGGTGCAGTAGGTAAAGCGGGGGTCATTGATATTTTATTTGCATAAGTTTGAAGACCAGTTGAACCATCGTTTAGATATAATATGTCGCCATGAACATAATCAACAATTAGATTATTGACCCCTTTAATCATGCGACCTGATACGCTTGTATAGGTCAATTTATTGGTTTTACCCATTACACTTAAACTACCAGATGATGGCAAACTAACTGCTTGGTCTAATAAATATGTGCGAGTAGTAGCCCCGCCGCCATTAAAAGTTTGTTTCGCTATAACTGATGGATAATCTCTAAGCATTGTATCTTGCTGTTCTAATTTATATTCACTGTTTCGTTTTGCATAATCACCAGCATTTCCTGTGCCATCTATTTCATAATCAGATTCGGATTGATAAAGCGTTTCTTTGCCACCTGAATGCGTTGATTGAGAATACCTTGCTTCAATCTCCGCATTCCATGTTCCTTCTAATTTTCTATGTGCGTCGGATTTAAAATGTTGAAGCATATTAGCAGAAGGAATTAAGTGAAATACTGCTGATTGTTCATTGGCATCGGGCCATTCAATTTCTAATGCGCCATTTGCAGAAGATAAGACTTCAATAGACCCTAATGCTTTACTATCATTGATCTCAAAAACACCATATCGTTTATCACGCGTAAATGGTTGAAACCCTAAACCGCCGGAATTAGTAGTTGAAGCATTAGCACCCAATACCCAGCCATCACTTTGTAGGTTTGATGCCCAACCATACATTTTCAAAGGCCGGACTAATCGGACTACATAATCAATATATTTGCGCTGTGGTTGATGCGATTGTGCTAAAGAAGAACCATCCACTGTGGTTTCATTATTCCCCGATTCTTCATCCCGATTCATATATGTTTTTCTAAGAATATATACTCCCCCCCATGAAGGTAAATCAGCAGAACCTCGCACAGACCAATAATCCATGCCATGAGTTTGTGCATCAATGCGTACAGTATCATTTGAAACGGTAATAGCCCCTTTTAATTTATTTGAATCCGGCGACCAAAACGGCTTTTCATGGCTCATAGAAACAGTAGGCGTTGAATACAATGCACCCCCTGTTGGTGCGGCTCTTGTTCCTGAAGTCATACCAACATAACGGCGACTTGTTTTATTCCCCCATGCTGGCAATACAGGGAATTGTTGCCCTATCGCTAAATCACTATGCAAAGAAATTGCCTTTGTGCCTGTAATTTGATATTCAGAACGCTTTGATTCATTTCGTTCAGATTCAACCTCCATCACCAATCCCATTCTCGGTTCACCCCTTGATTGAATTTGCCGGTGGTCGGTAATTTCAGATAAAGGAATAGGTGCGGCGGCATATGCGTTTTTAATCCCCCATCCAGTTATAGGATAGTGTGTGTCAGTGGTATTAGATGCAACCGAAGCCGCATTTGTATGCAAGGCATTACCCTTTAGAGTATAAAAATTAGTTGTATCTGCGCTGGGTGTCCATCTTTGTATTGACCCAATTACAGCCTCCGTTGCCACATTAGTAGCCGCTTTAGATTCGGTCTGTGGATATGATGCTGAACCAGTATATTGCACCAAATCAATAAATGGGTCTAAACCTTTGTTTTGCGGAAGCATATTTAATGCCGATTGTGAATGTGAATGCGAAGAATGTAATGTTTTTGCATATTTCAAAGATAAATAGGCTTCAACGGATGAAACCTCGGCGGTTGTCAAAGCCCTATCATATTGTATAATTTCAGCAATTTGTCCATTCAAAAAATAAGAAGTCGGTACATTACCAACCTGTGTCGGGTCAGCAGTTGATTTCCAAAAAGCACTTGTTCCTGTTGCTTCTTGCGCCCCATTAATTCTCAATGTTTGTGTAGCGGTAGCCCCCGCGCCATCCCCTCCACTCATCGTAGCCGTCACTATATCTGGTTTGCTCAAAGTTAGAGTCGTGGAGGAATTCATTTGCCCCCATCCGGTATTTCCCCCCCACCAATAAGACCATTGGTTCGTTCCAGACCATTTAGCATATAGGTTGAAACCGGATCTTGTGACTGGTGAAGCGGATCGTGATTCAATAATACCTTGATGTGAACCGCCATCTGTATCAGATGCCGCAACAACAAATAAAGTAAATTCGTTTGTATTCAATGCGGCATCAAAAGAAGCCATCGCTAATTTATCTCCGCCGTCACAATCAACAACAGGGTGATCATTAAAATCTCCATCCGACGCTATGAATTTAGGTTGTGCCGAAGCCGTTCCTTGAACAAAGGTTCTGCCATTACCCGTAGCATCAGCCCAAGATGTGACGGCTTCTCCGTCTTGTAAATCTAAGGAATCCGCCTTTAACCAAAGGACTGAATTAGAAACAGTGAGTTGTGAAGGGCGCACTTCATCCTCTTTCAAATCCCAATGCCCCGAAGCAAGGGCCGTAGGATTTGTCAAACCAAATGATTGTAGCCCTAATTTCCGGCCAATTCCCATCTGTTCATCGGATGAAAGAATCGGTGAATTACTTCTCCTAATAGCATTACTAAAGCGATGCGCTTCTGCTGTATCTCCCGACATAATAACACCGATTGGCATTGATTGAGGGGCGTGTAAAGCCTTTTCAGTAGGGGTCATCCATTGTGAACCATGCGTTGTTGCATCAGGGATTTGATTCATGCAATCCGCCTTTCCACCATCAAAACGACCATTCCCAAATATGCTCTCCATACTTGCTGTTGTTTCAGTTGGCGTTCCAGCCAACATATTGAGAGCATCAGAACCACCCCTAATCCCCCACCCTCTAACGGGCAAATGGCGTGAATAATTAATTGCAGTTAAGGGATTTACCAAATAATTGATTTTTGTTGTGGCTACGCCATCTGTATCTGTATCAACAATTAATCGTGCGCCGTCTTGGTTTGGGTCAAGTCCATCCCCAATCCCCTCTCCCCTTGTTTTCCTCATATTAGCGACCCCAAATCTATTTTCAATTGGATCTAATATCTGCATAGTTCCCTCCGGTTCTGCTAAACCAGTATGCCCCATTAAAACTGAACCTGCGGAACGGATGCCTTCTATTGTGCCATGACCTGCGGCATTCAAGCCATTAAAACCATAATTTTGTTTCCATTGTGCGACATAAAGAGTTTCAAAGGGGTCTGCATTAACCGCCAAGCCAGCCGTTGTTTGTGGGGAATGATTTCGTAAAAACAATCCGTTGGTCGCTGGATAATTTGTTGAACGGGGCATCCCCGCCTCCCGATACCTTAAAGTCAAATAATGTTCTCTTGAAGTGCCTAAAAGCGCAGGGTGGCTATATTCTGCAAGCCATGAACATAAGAAAGCATCTGGTGTTGCCCCCGATTTAGTATCAGTTTCTTTCATTAATCCCATATCAGTAGGTTTGTCTGCAACCGTATAGGTTGTACCACTCACCCATATAGGAACAGCCGCCATATTCAATAGATCGGGGTCATGTAAAATCAAAGGAGGCACTGTTGCTAATTCTGTTGCGGCGCGAGGCACTATTGCCCCTTCGCTTAACCCTCTAACAAACCATTGTGTATTTACTAAAGAAGACGCATGAATAGCAACGGCAGGTTCAGGTCGCCCACCCATCATTGTAGGCTCACCTAAGAGAAAGCCATTTACCATAAATTCACTTGCGGTATTTGCCCTATTTGTAAGCGATAAGGCATCTGTTAATGTAAGGTGGGTTGGGTATTTTTTAGTGCTTATTGTAGTTTCAACCAGTGTTCCCTGTGACACTTTTTGAGGTGTTCCTTCAACCCTTGTTTGTGTTTGCCCCGGTGCGATTAAATAATCCAAATTTGTGCGGGGGGCTATTGAAGAATAATGTGCTTTGTGATGGTGCAGACGAGAACCGACTAAATGTTCATTTGTTGGCAAACCATCTCCTGAAAAAGAACCTGCATTAGTAGTGTAGCCCGATACTCCTTTTGTTTCTAAAGTATCTAAATTGAAACGAGTAGTTGAATTAGTGGCTTCACCGTTTCCAAAACCAAAGTGTTTATGTTCGGTTTTTGCTTCAAACATCAATGAATAAGATGAACCAAAAGAACGGTGTAATTGCCTGCGATATGCTATTGGCGTACCCCTATGCCCAATTGGAGTCACAAAGGTATGTCCTTGACGGCCAAAACGAATACGATGATGCGGATATTTAGTGACGGTGGTTGTTCCATTAGTAGTTTGATTTAGAACCGCACCTCTTTCTGCATGGTCGCTTGCCCGATGTGCTGTGAAAATTCTTGTTGTTCCGCTTGTTGTTGCGGAAAATATGTTATCGCCGCTATAATCAAGGCCATCCACTGTTTGATTAAAGGCCATATCTTTAATTCTTTTACAATGAAAAATCAACATTCGGTCATGCGTGTCAAATTGAGATGCTTGATTGCTTGCTTCCGCCACACCTGCTGGGCGAGGGTTAGGTGCTGATAGGCCACCCATGCCCCACGATTTATTAGACCATGCTTGGACTCTATCATGGCCTGCTCGGACAAATATTTCACCGGGAATATCTTCATCTTTTGGCAATCGTATCTCCAAATTAGGTTCAAACAATCCATTCGGGGAAGACGGGAGAGTTGTTTTATCCGTTGAATCTTTTTGTATTCTTTCTGTTTTAACGACAAAATCTTTGATTACTGTTCCAAATGGTGAACCCCCGTTTAAAATTAAAGTTTGGCCTTGTTCATCAATAACGAGAATATCTTCAAAAACCATTTCTTCATTTGTAATAATCATATCTTCAACAGTATTTGTATTAAGGGTTGAAGTTAAACGAAATGGCCGAGCGTAATAATATCCATTATCTGCCTTTAACCCTTGATCCTTTGTACCCGTTGAAGATACAACATGAGTCGTAAATTCGGATGAGGTGAAATCCGTTGTTTTAGTCATCCCTAAAGTGGAGGTATAACCATTATCATAATTTATATTCGTAATAGTATGATCAAATCTCACACTTGAACCGTATTCAATGTCACCTAATTTTAAAGTATGTTCTGCACCGGCATAAGTTAATTTTTGGCCTGCTTTTACTACTCCTTCAATTGTTGGTTCGGTAATATTGTAATCTGGCGCAGGTACGGCTGGTGAATAACATGAGTTTAGACCTTCAATAGAAAAGCGATTGTAACCGCCATACGCCCAAGAAACTGTTTTACCGCCGC